>ERZ1023393.66-NODE-66-length-33032-cov-5.474179_pt1 | contig 33032 bp, 29 predicted proteins | sample MGYA00380503_ERZ1023393 | MGnify/ENA primary metagenome ERZ1023393 (study PRJEB33173, sample SAMEA4830379) | metagenome | study: EMG produced TPA metagenomics assembly of the PRJEB25223 data set... | reverse complement strand
AAGTGGTAAAAGCCCCGTTCCTCGCACGGTGATGAGCCGTGCTGTGCTGTACATATGCCGTGTATTTTGCTTATTGGGCCGGACATTCTTGTTCCCTCTGATGGGAAGGTCTAGGGTGAAGTTAACACCCGGTATTGAAAGGTTGTGGATGCGATGTCGCAGCTACCCCAAAACAACGAAGCCTTCGATTACAACCCCGAATACGCCAAGCTTTACCAGGAAGATGACAGCGTACAGTCCGACGCTGATGATATGGATGACAAGCTGCTACGTGCAAGCGAGCCCCCTTCCAATGTGCGGAGGGCGCAAGCGGGTGAAAGAGCAGCGAACTTCTCCCTGCTTTTCGGTGCCCTCGGCCTGCTATCTCTCTTTCTAGGGTTTTGGTGGTCTGCCTATGGCATTGAAATCGGTATACTCATGGTCATCGTCGCACCATTCCTGAGTATCTTAGGTCTCCGGCAGGCATTCGTGGCACGACGGCACGGTAAGCACGCCATCGGGGGCATGATTCTCAGCGCGGTGGGTATAGTCGTTGTCCTTGCTATCCTTGCCCTCATCATAATGATTCTGAGCGCCTTGTCCGGATTAAATGATGCAGGCCCGTCGAGGAGCCTGAACGCTCTTATGCTGTACTGGAACTAGCCTCGAGATAAATACAGAAAAGTCCTGCCCCTCATTGTGAGGAGCAGGACTTTTCTGTGTATATGCCGTATGTTTTGCGGATTGGTCCTGACATGCTTGTTCCCGTGTGGGGGAAGGTTTAGGGTGAAGTTAACGCCCTTCGTGTGTGGAATGTGAAAGGTTGTGGATGCGATGTCGCAGCTACCCCAAAACAATGAAGATTTCGATTACAGTCCCGAATACGCCAAGCTCTACCAGGCGAACGACAGCCTGCAATCCGACGTTGACGACGCGGACGATTGGACGCAACGTGCGAGCGAGCTACCTCCCGAGGTGCAAGGGGCGCAAGCGGGTGAAAGAGCAGCGAGCTTCTCCCTGCTTTTCGGCTTCCTCGCCCCGCTGCCTTTCTTTCTAGGGCTCTGGTGGTTTACTTATGGTCCTGGAGATAATGGTCTGCTGATAGTTATCGGTGCGCCGTTGCCGAACGTCCTGGGTCTCTGGCAGGCGTTCGTAGCAAGGCGGCGCGGTACGCGTGCCATCGGTGGTCTGATTCTTAACGGGCTGGGGTTATGCCTTTTCATCGGTATCGACGTCTTCTTCATATTGATTCTGAATGCCTTGTCAGGCATCAACTAACGACGCCCCCGGTAGCTCGAAACGGCATATGCGAAGAGCCCCGTTCCTCAATACGAGGAACGGGGCTTTTACCCTCCGCCTGTGAGGCGGGGGGAGATGCATGAACGCGGATGGTAAGGGATTTGAACCCTTGAGACGGGGTTACCGCCTACTGGTTTTCAAGACCAGCTCCTTCGGCCGCTCGGACAACCATCCTTGCGCTCCAGAGACCGGCATTTTATCTCAACGCCGTGCCGCAGGGCACTACGAGATTATCTCACGATGTATGCTTTCTGTAAATCGGGTGCCGATGAGGGCACATCCGCTCAGGAGGAGGGCTCATGCGAGCAATTATTGAGGAAAACCACGGCGGTCCCGAGGTGCTTCGGGTCAGCGAGATCCCCGCCCCCGTTCCCCGCTCGCGTGAGGTGCTCATCCGCGTTCGCGCCGCGGGAATCAACCGTGCGGATGCCCTGCAACGCCGCGGATTCTACCCGCCCCCTCCCGGATCGAGCTCCATCTACGGCCTGGAAGTGGCCGGGGAAATCGAAGCCGTCGGCGAGGGGGCATCCGTTGAGAACTGCGGTCGCCCCGTGATGGCCCTGCTCCCCGGAGGCGGGTACGCCGACTACGTGACGGTTCCGGTGGATTTACTGCTGCCGAAGCCCGAGAACCTGAGCTTTGAAGAGGCCGCGGCGCTACCCGAGGTGGCCGCCACGGTCTACTCCAACCTGGTACTGACCTGCGGCATGAGCATGGATCCCGCCGAGAACCTGCGCGAGGACGGGCAGAGCGCCACGGTGCTGGTGCACGGCGGCACCGGGGGCATCGGGGTGCACGCCATTCAGGTGGCACTGGCCGCGGGAACCCGCGTATTCGCCACGGTTGGGACCGAAGAGAAAGCGGAGTACGTGCGCTCGCTGGGTGCTGAACCCATCGTGTATCGGGAACATTCGTTCCGGGATGTCGTTCTGTCGGAGACCGGCGGGCGCGGCACGGACTACATCCTGGACGTCGTGGGCGGGCGGTACTTTGAGGACAACCTGCACACCCTCGCCGACGGTGGGCACCTGTGCATCATCGGGTTGCAGGGCGGACGAAAGGCCGAGCTGGATCTCGCGTACGCACTCACGCACCGGCTTTCGGTGCACGCCACGAGCCTGCGCAGCCGCCCCGAGGCCCAGAAGGCCGAGATTCTGCGCGGCGTGCGCGAGCAGATCCTCCCGCTGGTTGAGTCGGGTCGCATCGGCGTGGGTCTTGACCGGGTATTCCCCCTGGAGGCCGCGGCAGTGGCGCACGAGTACTTTGATTCCGGTCTGCACCGCGGCAAGGTGGTACTACGGGTCGATTAGAGGGGGTCGCGGGGCGCGGAGAGAATCCTACCGTCGTGCTCCGCGAAACGTGACATAAATGCTCATATTTCCCTGACGAACCGTCACCAAAAGAAGATTTAGGGTAACCTAAGTATAGGTGGGTTTGTGGCTCGCCGCGGAAGGTGATGTACGCATCCGACGCTCACCGGCCGCGAGCGACTCCCACCCGATACCGTTCACGGCACACACCTAACGTAGAGGAGGACTCATGGGACTCAAAAGCTACCTGCAATCGCGCCGAGACGACGCCGAGCTCGGCAAGGGCATCTGGCGACGCTCCCACGACCGCTTTATTCGCGGCATCGACCGATTCCACCAGGTGCTCGAGCGTCTGGCGGGCACCGAGTCCTCCGCCTCCATGATTGAGCTCATCGTGCCGGACGCCAACGAGCTTGCCGACCTCATCCCCCGGGTGCGTGCCGTGGCCATGGAGGCCCACCGCCTCGCCCCCAGCGACGGCGATATCCCCGCCTCGCAATTCGGCACCTACTCCGACCTCAACCGCGCCCTCTCCAAGGCCGGCAACGCCGTGGCCCTCTGCGCCGAGGCCCTGGCCATGGCCCGCTGCTTCGGCGAGTGCACCACCGGATGCGACCGCCAGGTGAGCGTGCACCGCCGCGTTGAGACCGTAGTGCAGCACGTGCATGAGGCCGAACGTCTGATTCGCCGCGCCCAAAAGGAAGCGGCCGGCGAGCTAACCTTCGACGACGGAATCCCCGTGGGACGGACCGAACTCGTCGAAGCCTAGTGGTGCGTCAGTTTGATGCTCCACCGGGCACACGATACGCTTAAAAGAGAGGTGCATGACACCCCGCAAGCGGTTCAGTCACAATGGACGTGACGATGGTACGCAATCGAGAATCGCAGCTCGGTCCAGGCCCTCTACGGCACAACCAATGCATTAACGATTGACGGAAGAAGTCACACACCATGTTTGAATTCCATCGGAACGAGCGCGCGCGCCAGCTGCGCCCCAGCCTCTCCCGCTCCTGGTTGCTCGTTCGCGCCAACGCCACCGAAGACGTTTTTGAGCAGGCCTTCGAATCCGAGGCCGATTCCATCATTATTGACCTCGAGGACGGTTGCCCGCCCGAAGAGAAGGACGCCGCCCGCGAACAGGTCGTCCGCATGCTGAACTCCGGCGTGGTTGCCTGGGTTCGTATCAACGCCATCACCAGCGAGCACTGGTGGAAAGACGTCAAGGCCCTCAAGAACGTGAAGGGTTTACGAGGCGTCATGCTCGCCACCGCCGAGCACGCCACCGACATCGACCGTACCTCAGCTGAGCTGCCCGCCGGTACCCCCATCATCGCGCTGATTGAATCGGCCCTGGGCGTGCACCACTCGGTCGAGATTGCTCGCGCCATCGGCACCTTCCGCCTGGCCTTCGGCGCGGGCGACTACCGCCGCGACACCGGTTCCTCCGCAACCCCCATGGCCCTGGCCTACGTGCGTTCGCCGCTGGTCATCGCCTCCACCCTGGGTGGTCTGCCCGGCCCCATCGACGGCCCGACCCTCGGCGCCTACGGCGGGGACCTCTCCAAGGCCTGTGGCTTCGCGAGCGACCACGGCATGACCGGCAAGATTACCCTGGATATCCGCCAGGCCGAGACCATCAACGCGGCCTTCTCGCCCAGTGAGGTTGAGATCGAAGAGGCCCACCAGATGCTCGATGTGCCCATCGACGGTCCCCGCGATGGTTCCTACCTGCCGCGCTACCTGCGCGCCAAGAAGGTCAAGGAACTCGCCAAGGTTTACGGCCTGTGGGGCAAGACCGAAAGCGACATCCAGCGCGCATCCAAGTAACGCGCCGGCCCTATAGCGAAGGCCGCGCATCCGACCCCTCGGAGGGACTCGGGTGCGCGGCCTTTGGTTTAACGCTCCGGCCACCGACCGGCGGACGGGCTTGGCGACTAGTTGCGCGGGGAACGGCCGCCCGTAAGGGCGTGTGCGGCAACGTAGGACGTCGCCAGGGAAATCACGATGGGCACCAGGAACGAGGTGTCGTCCTCGTAGACGGCGCGGTAGAAGAACCAAACCGCCAGCGAAATCACGAGCGCCAGCACGTAGACGATGGCGAAGCGCACGGTGGGGGTGAACGGGGCGCGCTGCGAGGAGCCCTTGCGGGCGGAGGTGCGGGACGAAGACATGAGGCCTCCCGGGATAGAGCGAGCTGTCGGACGCCTCGGAACGGGGTCGGGGCCTCGCGTGCCGAAGACGATACTAAAAACCGCCGCAACACACCGGAAACCGGCCTTGTTACGGCGGATGTGGAGCCCCCAGTGGGATTCGAACCCACGACCTTTTCTTTACGAGGGAAATGCTCTACCCCTGAGCTATAGAGGCACATACGCTGCCGTTCCCAACTGCCCGAAGGTAACCGGCGAACAGTGCATACCCCGCAATAGTACCAAAAAGGCGGGGGAGAGGCGAATCATCGCGTTGCTACGGCGGCTCCGCGCAAGAGCCCCGCGCGGACGCGTCATGCACCCGGCGCGCCGGCGGGATAAGATGAACCTAAGCGTTATCCGTGCGTCCCGGCACCGATTCTTAGGAGGAATACCATGACCTCACCCTTTACCCGCCGCACCCTGCTCATCGGTGCGCTTCCCGCCGCCGCACTGGGCCTGAGCGCCTGCGGCTCTTCCCAGGCCTCCTCTACCGCCTCCGCGAGCGGTTCGGCAGGCGGTTCGGCGAGCGCGACCTCGGAGAGCACCGCCGCAGCATCGGCGAGCGCATCCGCAAGCGCGAGTGCTTCGGCATCTGCTGACCCCTCGGCTTCGGCTACTGCTTCGGCAACCGCCGATGACGGCTACGTCGGCTACCGCCTCAACCGCGAAGTACCCGGCGCAGGCACCGCAACCCTGTACACCGACTACCAGTGCCCCTACTGCGCCAAGGCAGAACCCAAGTTCGAAGAAGCCGCCAAGAAGCTCGACGGCATCATGAACGTGACCGTGCGCAACATGCCGCTGAGCATGCACGCCAACGCCGTGCCGGCCGCCCTGGCCGTGCAGGCCGCAGAGGCACAGGGCAAGCACCTCGAAATGGCCGATAAGCTCTTCGCCACCCAGAACGACTGGAAGGGCATCAAGGAGCGCGATAAGCTGCGCACCCTCTTCAACGACTACGCCAAGGAACTGGGCCTGAACACCGAAGAGTTTGATAAGGCTCTGCTCGACTCCGAAACCATCAAGCCCATTCAGCGCGACTACGAGCACGCCGTGAAGATCGGTGTGAAGGGCACCCCCACCTTCGCCGTGAACGACAAGGTCATTGAGGGTCTGGATTCTTCCTCCTCGGTGGATGACCTGGTCAGCACCTTCAAGCGTGAAGCCGGCGTGAAGTAGTGGCACACATTCAGCTCTCCGGCGGGCAGCGCGCCGAAATTCACCCCGACGGGTTCAGTGACCACGGCCACGTCCTCGAAATCGGTGGCGCCGAGCAGTCCCACGTGGATACCGCGGATCCCTCCTACGTGTTCTACGAGTACCTGCGCCGCATCGCGAACACGGTGGATGCGCTCGCACCCGCCGGCGAGCCCATTACCGCCGCGCACCTGGGCGCCGGTGCGCTCACCCTTGTGCGCTATATTCAGGCGACCCGCCCCGGCTCACGCCAGGTTGCCGTCGACATCGAACCCGAGCTCATGGGCTTCGTGACCGACCGGTTGCCGCTACCCGCCGGAACCGACTGTCGGTTGGTGGTGGGGGATGCCCGCGAGCAGCTGGCGAACCTGCCCGAACTGCTGGGCGTGCCCGGCTTCGACGCGATTATCCTCGATATTTTCACCGGCATGGACGCACCCGCCCACCTGGCAAACCGCGACTTCTACCGCGAGCTCAGGGACTCCCTGAGCGAGCGCGGCCTGGTCGCGGTCAACGTGGGTGACGATGCGGGCCTGCCCTTCTTCCGCCTGCAGGCGGCAGCCATGCTCGAGGTTTTTGACCACGTGTGGTGCCTGTGCGAGAGCTCGATGCTCAGTGGTGAGAACGAGGGAAACCTCGTACTGATCGGTACCTCCCGCGAGCTGGACGAGGACACCCAGGACCGGCTGTACGCGATGGGACCGCATCCGGCGGAGGTGCTCACCACCGAAGAATTGCGCGACCTGCTGGACGAGCTGGCTGAGAACTAAAACTGAAACATGAAACCGTTGAGGCGGGTACCAACTATGTACTCGCCTCAACGGTTTTATTTATGGGTTTTCTCTATGCTGCGCTCCGGCGGAATTTTGGCTTTACTCGGGCAGCGGCACGGGAACGGGGTCTTCGTCCTCATCCTCCTGCTTGGGGGAACCGCCCTTTGTAGTGGTCAGCGTAATACCCACACTCGCCGTCATGAGCAGGCAGATTGCTACCCAGCGCATCGGGCCGGTCTCCTGGTTCAGCAGCGCCCAGCCGGCAATCGCCGCAATAGCGGGCTCCACACTCATCAGCACACTAAATACTCGCTCCGGTAGATGGCGCAGAGCCATCAGCTCCGCACTGTAGGGAATCACCGAAGCAAACATGGCGGTACCAAAAATCATGAGAATCAGCTTGGGATCCTGCACTGCATTCCACAACGGCTGAGGAGCCGGCACCATTGCCGCCACCGGAGTGATAAAGGCGGCACCAATGAGCATCGCCACCGCTAAGCCGCTCGCACCCGGAACGAGAGTGCCCACCTTCGCGCTGGAGCGAATGTACAGCGCCCAGAAAACGCCAGCAATCAGAGCGAAGGCTAAGCCTAGGTAGTCGGTATCCGTGCCGACCGCCGCCTCGTAACCGAGTACCAGCATGCCTGCCAGGGCGCAGAGAACCCATACACCGTCGCGGAGCCTGCGCGTCAGCATGGATGCCAAAGCCAGCGGCCCCAAGAACTCCACCGCCACCGCCAGACCAATAGGGATACGGTCAATCGCGCAGTAGAAGAAACCATTCATCAGACCGAACGTTAAACCGAAAATGATGACAGCACGCCACTGCTCCTTCGACCAGGACAGCGGGCCCGGCGGCATCGTGCCGCCGCGGCGGGCACGCCAACGAGCAGCCAACCACACGGCGCTACCCACCACGAGAGAAGCAACAGCCAGGCGGCTCACGCTAATAGCGAGCGCACCAAACAGCGGGAAAAGAGTCACCGCGAAGGCTGCACCGAACTGCAAGGAAGAGCAGGACATCAAGACAAACATAATGCCCAGCGCGGGGCGTTGATGCGCGGTATGCGACAAGATTTTCCTCTCTGCGCCTCATGAGGAGGCGGTGCTTTTCCGACGTGCGTGCCGGTTGTGCTAGGGGGTAGAAGGATAAAAGTATCCCCCGGACAACACGAGATACTATCCTACGTGGTGTCCGGGGGCGTAAGAAACCGGTGACACGCTTTAAGCTCAGCCGATTAGAGGCCCTTCGCCTCGCGGTCGGCCCTAATCTGCTCGGCTGACGGAAGCGTAATGGAACTGGTCGCCATCTGTGCGATGTCCACTGCGTGCGCATCCACCGCACCGGGCAGGTAACGATCGTTATCCTCCAAAGTGCCGTCCTCCTGCGCCTTCTTCTGCGCGCGAGCGTGAGAAATCGAAATACCTATACTCGCAGCCACCAGCAGAGCAATAGCAGCCCAACGAACCATGCCGGTAGCCTCACCAAGCACCACAATACCCACAGCCGCCGCAATCGCAGGCTCCAGGGACAACACCACGCTATAAATATGCGCGGGCAGCAGGCGCAGTGAAGAAACCTCACCCAGCGCCGGCAGAGCAGAAGCCAGCAGACCCATCAGGCAGCCAATAGCCAGCAGGTTCACATCCTGGGTGACCTTCAACAGGTTATTACCGCTGATCAGGAACGGGAACGGCAGAACCAGCAGGGTAGAAACAACGTTACCCATGACCATGCCACCCATACCCGGGATGAGCGCGCCCACCTTCTCCGTCGCCAGGATGTAGGCGGCACGAGAAATAGCGGTCAGGACTGAGAAAATCACACCCATCAGCGCGAAATCTTCAGGCTTCGCCTGCGACTCAGCCGTCAGAATCGCCATACCCGTAAAGGACAGCGCAATCCACACCAGGTCCAGCTTGCGGCGTGACATAACAGTCGCCAGCACCAGCGGGCCCATGAACTCAATAGCAACCGCAATCGCCAGCGGAACCTGCTCAATCGCCACATAGAAGAACGCGTTCGCACCCGTCAGAGCGACACCGAGAACAATGACCGTCAGCCACTGCTGGCGGGTCCACGAACGAATCTGCGGGCGGAAGAACGCCCACAGCAGGATAGAAGAAGTCAGCAGGCGCAGAGTCACCACGCCCCAGGGCCCCAAATCGCCCATCAGCTGCTTGGCGAGAGCCGCACCGAACTGCGCCGAAATAATCGCGCCGGTCGCGTAGGCGACACCCAGCCCCTGAGTGGCCAGGGGAGAACGCGCAGCCGCGGGCGTGCTGGCGGAAGAAGTCATGGTAATCCTTTACAGCATGAAGCGTAAGCAAGTATCGGCGGTACAGCCCAACCCGAATCGCCGTGAAACGGGTCACGCATTATGCAGACAATGAATAGTGTGTAATCTAGGACAATTTTACGCGGTTTAAAAAAGGGCGCAAATGAATGGGAAGCGATTTCAGAAGCGCCGCCGCACCCGGCCGGACGACCGTGCTCAAGCCCTCGGTGAACAAGACTCTTCCAGTCCGCCGGAAGGCCCGCCCGTTCAGGAAATATTCACCCGACCGTGCTTTACTAAAAACATGATTGACCCCAAGAAGTCTCTATTCGATGAGGACGGCAACCCCCGCCCGGCGTTGACCACCACCCTCGATAACGTTCTGCGCCTGCAACGACCGCTCGCGCTGTCCATCGTCAAGAAGCTGCGCGAAGCGCACCCCGACGAAACCCCCGCACAGATTCACAAGCGCCTCGACCGCGCCTACCTGCGCGACATCACCGCCATCGGTGGCGTGACCGGCGCATCCGCATTCGTGCCCGGCGTCGGCACCATTACCTCCATGAGCCTCTCGGCGCTCGCCGTGGGCGGTTACATGGAGCGCACCGCCCTCTACGCCCAGGCCGTCGCCGAGCTGCACGGCGTGCACGTGCACGACCCCGAAACCGCCCGCTCCATGGTCATGGCCATCATGCTCGGTGAGGAGGGTTCGCAGCTCATGAACACCGTGCTGCTGCAGACCGGTAAGGCAAGCGGCGTTTCCAACAAGTGGGGCATGCTGCTGGGTAATTCCTCCGGCGGCAAGATGTTCAGCGTCGAGCGCACCATCCGCAACCTGTTCATCCGCCGATTCCTCTCCCGCCAGACCGGCGCGCTGCTCGGCCGAGCCCTGCCCTTCGGCGTGGGTGCCGTGGTCGGCGGCGGCGCAAACCTTGCTCTCGGCAAGGACGTCGTGCGCAACACCCGTAACGCCTTCGGCGACGCCCCGGCATACTTCCCCACGGAGCTCATGATTACCCCGCGCGCGCCGCGCGTGAAGTCCGAAGAGGACGAGTCCCCGGAGAGCACCCGCAGCGAACGAGGCCAGATCGTGGATAAGGCCGGTTCGATTCTCAAGGGTGCAGGCAAGATCGCCGGTAAGGCTGCCGGAAAGGTCTTCACCCGCGGCAAGGGCCACGACACCGAGACCGGTCACCGCCCCATGCTCGAGCGCTAAAACCCTCGCTGGTTAGCAGACATAGCAAAGCCCCAACACGCCGAAGACCCCGGATCCCTGAACTCAGGGACCCGGGGTCTTCAACGTTAAGACCGGCGCTCAGCCGATGCTACCGACTACGCGTTCTTCGCGTGATCGAGCAGCTGAGCCGCAATGCCGTTGTAGGTGTGCGGGGTCAGGTTCGACAGACGCTCCTCGGCCTCGGGGGAAAGGCCCAGGGTTGCCACAAACTCCTTGAGGCGAGCCGCATCCACGCGGTGACCGCGGGTCAGCTCCTTCAGACGCTCGTAGGGGTTCTCCATGCCGGGAACGCCCGCGATAGCCTCTGCGCGCATCACCATCTGGATTGCCTCGGCCAGGACCTCCCAGTTGGAGTCCAGGTCGGCAGAAATCACGTCGGCCGCGATGTCCAGGCGCTTCAGGCCCTTCACCACGTTCGAGATGGCCAGGACCGAGTGGCCGAAGGCCACGCCGATGTTGCGCTGAGCCGAGGAATCGGTTAGGTCGCGCTGCCAGCGGGAGGTCACCAGGGTCGAGCCCAGCGAATCCAGCAGGGCGTTGGAGAGCTCCAGGTTAGCCTCCGCGTTCTCGAAGCGAATCGGGTTCACCTTGTGCGGCATGGTGGACGAACCGGTCGCACCGGCCACCGGAATCTGGCGGAAGAAACCAATCGAAATGTAGCTCCACACGTCGGTGCAGAGGTTGTGCAGCACGCGGTTGAAGTGCGCGATATCCGAGTACAGCTCGGCCTGCCAGTCATGCGACTCAATCTGGGTGGTCAGCGGGTTCCAGGTTAGGCCCAGGTGCTCAACGAAACCGCGAGAAATCTTCTGCCAATCGGCGGTGGGCACCGAGGCGTAGTGCGCGGCATAGGTGCCGGTCGCACCGTTAATCTTGCCGAGGAACTCGGTAGCCTTCACATGCTTGACCTGGCGCTTCAGACGGTAGGCGAGCACGCCCATCTCCTTGCCCAGGGTGGTCGGGGTTGCGGGCTGGCCGTGGGTGCGCGAGAGCATGGGAACCTCGCGGCCCTCCTCGGCCAGGTTCAGCAGAACCTCAATCAGCTCCTCGGCTGCGGGAATCCACACGTTCTGCACGGCATCCTTAATGCCCAGAGCGTAGGAGAGGTTGTTAATGTCTTCGGAGGTGCAACCGAAGTGAACCAGCGGCACCAGGTGGTCCAGGCCCAGGCCCTTCAGGCGGCGACCGATGTAGTACTCGACGGCCTTCACGTCGTGAACGGTTACGGCCTCAATCTCGGCCAGCTCGGCCACGGATTCGGCGTTGAAATCGGTCACGATGGCGCGCAGGCCCTTCTTCTGCTCCTCGCTCAGCGGGGACAGGCCCGGCAGCACCTTGTGCTCGCACAGGTAGATGAACCACTCGACCTCGACGTGGATGCGGTCGCGGTTCAGCGCCGCCTCAGAAAGGTAGTTCGTCAGGGGTGCGGTGACGGAGGCGTAGCGTCCGTCCAGGGGGCCCAGAGCGAGTTCGCCGGTGCCCAAATCGATACGGCCAGAAGGCAGGATGGTGTTATTGGTGTGAGACATAACTCCATTTTCGCATGGATCGCCGGAAAATGCGGGCGGGGTGCGGGGCGGTGGGCGGTTGGAGGGTGGTCTGGATAGTGGTTGGGCAATGTCTCAGATGGTAGCTCAGACGACGGTTTGGGAGGCGGCTGGGGGTGGTCCGGGCGGTGCTCGCCGCGGGCGCGCCGACTCCAACGGGCGGGCGTTTTTTCGGCTCCGAAGCGGCTCCGGAGTGGTTTCGGGGCAATCTTTGCACGGAAATATGACGGCTACGGAGGCTGTGGATAAAGCACTTTGCGGGTCCTGGGGCCCAAATCCGTGCGGATTTTTCGTTTTGTGGGGTCGCTATCCACAAAAAGTCAAAAGCCGGGGGAACAACGCCGGCTCGCCCATAGGCTGGAACCAAGTCCACCCGCTAAGCCGGTATCCGTAACCGGCCCCTCCGAAAGGACGCGCCGTGCCCATCTTCGTCGATTCCACACCGCCATCTGCGCCTCCGGGAACCCCCAACCCGCCCAGCACCGCGGATATTCTGCGTGCCGCCGGGCACCTGGGTATCGGTTCCGCGGCCGGACGCGCGTTCGCCGCCTCGCTCCTCGCGGCAGCCGCCTTGGCCCGCACCAAGGGTGCCGAGCTTTCCGCACGCATGCGCGCCGAAGCCCACGAGATACAGGGGGTCTACGCGCGCACCGGCGAGCTCGGAACAGAGCACTGGGCCTCGGAAGCGGGCCGCGCCTTCCGCAGACAGCTCGAAAAGCACCGCGACAGTATTCGAGACAGGGCACAGATTGCCGAGAATGCAGCGGTCGATATTGCCGCCGCCGCTGAAGAGCTCGCCGCCGAACTGACCGCCAAAGCTCAGGCCGTTACCGCCGCGGCCGGTACCCTCGACAGCCTCCTCGGGTCCCTCGCGGATACCGCTGCCGATGTTCTCGATCCCGGAAAACTGGAGGATCTCGTGGCCCGCCACGCGGGGTCCGCGCAACACGAGCTTGACTCCCTCATGCACGTCAGCCTCCCCGAGGGGCTCAACGCGCTCGTTACCCGCCAAACCGGCTATTAGACCGCTGCTCACCGCTAGTCGTCGCTAGGAGAACCCATTTAGGAGAACCCATGACCAACGCAACGTACGCCCTTCCCATCGAGGGGAGCGGCTCGGCCCCCACAGGGGCGACCATCACCGTCACACTGGAAGAGATGCCCGCCATCGCCGATTCCCTCACTCACGCCAGCCAGTGCTGCGCTGAACGTCCGGTGCCCATCTCGAGCATTGGCGCAGAGACGATGCTCTTTCTTGGGGTCAACGCGCGCGCCCGTCTGGCCAGCGGCCAGTGCACCATGTTGGCCGCCGGAATGGGCCAAAGTGCCGCCGATCTGGTGGCCACGGCGGTGGCCGTGCGCCTCGCCCACAGCGCCTACTTGCAGGTCGAGAACATGGTGGCCGGCTGGTTCGAATCGCTCGGTATCGCCCAGGACGGTAAGCTTCCTGACGGGCTGACGGTGCGAACCCACATTCGCGGCGCCCTCGCCGGCGACCCCGACGAGGTCCGGTACCTTATCCGGCTGACGCTGCCCGAGCTCGGGTACTATAGCGCATCAATAGCGATGCCCTATTCACCCCTCGCCGCGGCGGTACTTTTTGGGGCGACAGCCTATCTTGACGCCCGACTCAACCCCGAGATTGCCCGCCGGCGAGTGGCTGGACGGCTGTTCAGGATCACCGGAATCCCCGCGAAAATCATTGAGAAATTCATCGGGAGGGCCACCCTATCGTTGAAGAGAGAGAATACGTGGCGGGACGTGGGCAACGCGGCACACAACGTGCGTACCGCTTCGGCTGATGAGTACGGAGTTGGCGCGCACCGGGGAGAGAAAAATCAGCTTTCCGTAGGCTCCAGCTCGGAACGTTTGCAGGCGGCTGCCAAAGCCCAGGACCAGGAATTCGAGCGTTCTCAGCAGGACCCGACGAAGGGCGAACGCGGCGCCGTGATGGTCACCGTCATGTATGAAGAAGGCCACGAGGGTGACCCCGCCTATGCCCTATACGTGGTGAGTATTCCGGGGACTAACTTTGACTCCTGGGGAGGTTCTCCCATGGACCCTGCGGGTGCTGTACGTGAAACGTTAGGTGAAGATACCACGAAGAACCCCGCCTATCGGATGGTTCTTCAGGCTTTGCGTGATGCCGGTGCGCCGCAGGGGGCCCGCGTGTACCTGGAAGGGTTCAGCCAGGGAGCCATGATTGCCTACAACATGGCTAATAGTTTCGAGGTCGCCAAGGAAATCAACATCGTCGGTATCTACGCCCAAGGTGCTCCGCTACGAGGTCTGCCCGCCAAACGCCGAGACTTCGCCGTGGACTATGTGGAAGGCGAAGGCGATATCGTTCCGGATAGCGCGGTGAGGCCGCCTGAGGGGGGTTGGCGTCCTGACGACCGTGATACATCAATCACCGTTCAGAACTCTGTACACGATGGCGAGAAATACCGAGAAGCCCTAGACCGCGAAGGGTATAGCAATGCGGCACCCGGGGGCATCCGTGCGGCGATGGATGGTAAGGAATATGTGCTGGGGGAGCAGAAGGTTACCTCGGGTTCTGCTATGCCGGACGGATACAGCCTAGCTGAGCGAAGGGACGTAACGATCTCACGTATCGGAATCTACTCGCGACAGGCCTACAAATCGGGGGTTAGGTTTGACGAGAAGGGTGTAGACGAAGCGATTGAACATGGAACAGGTGGCATGGTTAAGGGCGTTCAGGACGCCAAAGATAAGGGGGAACGAATCCGAAAAGCAGCCCAAGATACGTGGGAGAGCGCCGAACGGCGTCTCCCTCACCCGGATCCTAAACCGCAGCAGGAGCCGGGGAACCCGAAGCCGACCTGGCCCGAGATGCCTGCACCGCAGACGCCCAAAACATCCCTCCTGCAGGGATACGACCCGCAGAATGTTCCGCCCGCCATCAACTTGCCGGCGGACCTGAGCGGCCCGGAGCCTGCCCCTATCAAGTTGCCCGCTCGAGTCGAACCGGAGGGTCCACCACCCCCTGCAGATTTGCTCCCGCCGGACCTTATACCAGAGCCCGCAGGCTCACAGGCAAACATCGGAAAGGTTATTAATCAGCCAACTATCGACGACCTACAACTTCCTAAAATTGGTTCTGCGCTCGGGGACCCGTTCCTCGGGCCCCGCCAGGGCGGGGACTACGAGGGCGAAGAATCGCTCACCCCCGACCTGCCAGACCTGAAGCCTATTTCCATGCCCGTGGCGCCGGCCGAGGACATCGACCCGGGGTTCCGCACGCCGATTCCTCCCGAGGAGATCGACCCGGGGTTGATACACCCCGCACCGGAGCCTCGGCGCGCCGTCACCGTTGAGCGGGAGCCGGCATTTGCCTAGCGGGGAGCCCGGCCGGTGAGGTGGCGGAGACCGGCATGGGGATGGTTCGTCCTGTCCCCATACTGGTCTTCACCCCGGTGGCACTGGCTCCGCGGCGCTCGCGGGCACATACTAAAGCTATGAGCCACTCAGAAGAATCCACCAGCATCCCGGTCCGCCCAGTCTTCGACACCCTGCCCAGCTACGCCGCGGGTAAGCCTCCCGCTCCCGTCGAGGGCCTGACCCGGTACAAGCTTTCCTCCAACGAGAACCCGCTGGGTCCCGTGCCCGCGGTGGCGTGTGTGCTGGCCGAATTCGATGCGGTGCACCGCTACCCCGACCCTCTCTCGACCGCCCTGCGCACCGCCCTCGCCGGGCAGCTGGGCGTGGACGCCGAGGATATCGTGACCGGCGCCGGCAGCCTCGGCGCGCTCAACCAGATTATTAAAACCTTCGCGGGCGTTAACGCCGACGGTGTGCAGGACGAGGTCATCTACGCGTGGCGTTCCTTCGAGGCTTACCCCATTCTGATTGGCATCATGGGCGCCCGCAGCGTGCAGGTTCCCAACCTGCCCAACGACGCGCACGACCTGGACGCTATGGCCGCGGCCGTCACCGACCGCACCCGCCTGATCCTCGTGTGCACCCCCAATAACCCGACCGGTCCCGCCGTGACCGAGAGCCAGATTCGTGCCTTCCTCGCGAAGGTGCCGGCTACCGTGCCCGTGGTGATTGACGAGGCCTACTTCGAGTTCTGTGCGGTCTCCTCCATCCCGGAGGGAGAAGAGCCCCCGCTGAACGGCCTGGACATCTACCGCGACTACCCGAACGTCATCATCCTGCGCACTTTCTCCAAGGCGCAGGGCCTGGCGGGTTTGCGCGTGGGCTACTCGATTTCGCACCCGCAGATTACCCGCCACCTGCGGGTTGCCGCGACGCCCTTTGCCGTGTCTGCCCTGGCCGAGCGGGCCGCCGTCGCCTCCATCGAGCACCAGGAGGCCGTCATGGAGCGGGTCAAGCGCATCGTGGCCGAGCGTGAGCGCGTCACGGCCCGCTTGCGCGAACTGGGCTACGAGTTCCCGAGCACCTACGCCAACTTTGTGTGGCTGCCCCTGGGGGAGCGGACCGGTGAGTTCGTTGACCTCATGAACCGCAATGCTCTTTCCGTGCGTGCTTTCGGGTCCGAAGGCGTGCGCGTGAGCATTGGCGAGGTTGAGGCAAACGACCGTTTCCTGTCCCTGTGCGAGCTCTTTGCGCAAAAGGGCTAATCTCGCTCGACATCGCTGGATAAGTTTGAATCGCATAGCGGTCCTGAGCGCATGAAGATGAAGGAACCCTCCTATATATTCTGATTATCGAATATATAGGAGGGTTCCTTTGGCCATTAAACGCAATTGGTAGCGTTGCTGGTTTTCGCCTGCTCATATGCTGAATGGCGGGGTGCAATACGCGGTGTTCCAGGCGTGTTCTGAGCGTGTGCGTTATCACTGAGAGCCCGAAATAGTAAACTGGTAGGTATATATGCCCAGTCCTGATGGTGCACCGGCCGTAAATCAGCCTCTCAACCCTCTACCTTTCCTGGAGGATGAGGCTTGGCCCCGGTAGCCCGCAGGCGAAGCCATCGTCACGTGTGGAGGTTAGATGCACGAGAACGACAAGTACCCGGGAGTGCCCGAGCGCATCCAGCTCATGGATGAGAACGGCACCGTCCACGAACACCCCACCTTCAGCCGATACGTCAAAGACGTCGATGGTGATACCCTGCGCGAGGCCTACCGCCTCATGTACACCACCCGCCGCTTCGACGACGAGGCGACCGCCCTGCAGCGCCAGGGCCAGCTCGCCCTGTGGGTTCCTAGCCGAGGCCAGGAGGCCGCGCAGGTCGGCTCCGCACTGGCCTACGCCCCCAACGACTACATCTTCCCCTCCTATCGTGAGCACGCCGTTGCCCTGGCGCGCGGTGTGGATTTCCGCGATCTGATTACCATCTTCCGTGGCGCCACCACCCACGGTTGGGACATGAAGGCCCACAACTTCCACACCTACACCAAGGTGCTGGCCGCCCAGACCCTGCACGCCGTCGGCTACGCCATGGGCCTGAACTTCGACGCCGATATCGAGGCTGAAACCGGCAAGCGCCCCACCGGCCAGGGCCAGGCCACCAACCCCGCAACCGACGCGCAGAAGCCCGCCGTCGCGGTCTACTTCGGCGACGGCTCCTCCAGCGAGGGCGACGTTCACGAATCCATGGTCTTCGCGGCCTCCTACGACGCCCCGGTGCTCTTCTTCGTGCAGAACAACCGCTGGGCCATCTCGGTTCCCTTCGAGGTGCAGTCGCGCGTGCCGATTTCGACCCGAGCCGCCGGTTACGGCTTCGAGGGCCTGCGCGTGGACGGCAACGACATCCTGGGCGTGCTCGCGGTGACCCGTTACGCCATGGAGAAGATTCGTGCCGGCGAGGGCCCCGTGCTCATCGAGGCCGAGACCTACCGCCTGGGCCCGCACACCACCGCCGACGACCCCACGAAGTACCGCACCGAGGCCGACCTTGAGGGGCCGCTGCACCGCGACCCCATGATTCGCCTCGAGAAGTACCTGCGTGAGCAGGGCTACGCCGACGATGCCTTCTTCGAGGAGGTGGCCGAGTCTGCCCAGAAGGTCGCCTCCGGCGTGCGCGACGCCGTGCTTTCCGCCGAGGTGGCAGACTTTGAGCACTTCTTCGACCGCGTCTACGCCCAGGAACACCAGCAGGTTGAGGACGACCGCGAATTCTACCGCACCTACAACGCAGGCTTTGAAGAGGAGTAAAGATGAGCGAAAACATTGAGCGTTTGACCCTCGCCAAGGCCATTACTCGCGGCCTGGAAGATGCCCTCGAGGCTGACCGCACCGTGGTTCTGCTCGGTGAGGATATCGGCAAGCTCGGCGGCGTGTACCGCGTGACCGAGGGCTTGCAGGCCCGCTTCGGCAACCGCCGCGTCATGGATAGCCCGCTGGGGGAGTCCGGCATTATCGGCACCTCCATCGGCATGGCGCTACGCGGGTACCGCCCCGTTCCCGAGATTCAGTTCGACGGCTTCGTTTTCCCTGCCTTCAACCAGATTACGAGCCAGCTTGCGAAGATTCACAACCGCACCGATAAGCAGTACATCGTGCCGGTGACGATTCGTATTCCCTACGGCGGCGTGATTGGCTCGGTGGAGCACCACTCCGAGTCACCCGAGGCGCTGTTTGCTCACACTGCCGGCCTGCGCATTGTGACCCCTTCGAACCCGCATGATGCCTACTGGATGACTCGCAAGGCGATTGAGTGCCCGGATCCGGTCATTATCTTTGAGCCCAAGCGCCGCTACTGGCTCAAGGGGGACGTGGACCTGAACGACACCTCCTTCGACCCGTTTAGCGCCAAGGTCGTGCGCGAGGGTACCGACGCCACGATTGTTGCGTACGGTCCGCTGGTGCCGGTGGCCCTGGCAGCTGCGGAGGCCGCGGTTGAGGACGGCCGCTCGATCGAGGTGATTGACCTGCGCTCGATTTCTCCACTGGATGTGCCGACCGTGGCCGCCTCGGTGGCGAAGACCGGTCGACTGATTATCGCCCACGAGGCTCCCACCTTCGGTGGTATGGGTGGTGAGCTGGCGGCCGCGATTACGGAGCGTTGCTTCTACAGTCTGCAGGCCCCGGTGATCCGCGTGGGTGGCTACTACATGCCGTACCCGGTTTCCCGCGTGGAGGAGGAGTACGTGCCAGATATTGACCGCATCCTGGAGGCGGTTGATCGCGCTTTCGATTACTAGGCGCGGTTTCGGGGTTGGTATGTGCACCCCGCTTCTTGACGCTTCGTTCTGAGGCGTGTCGCCGGCCCGAAACCGACGGCACGCTCGCGGCGGGTAGGACCGCCCATAATATTCCATGTAGGGTATATGCCCTAGTGAGAGGTAAATATGTCCCAGATTTTTTCGCTTCCCGACGTGGGCGAAGGCCTGACCGAGGCTGAAATCCTCAGCTGGAAGGTCGCAACCGGCACCGAGGTCGCCATCAACGATGTGCTGGTCGAGATTGAGACCGCCAAGAGCGTCGTCGAACTGCCCTCGCCCTACGCCGGCATCGTCGAGGAATTGATGGTCGCCGAGGGCGAGACCGTCGAGGTGGGTACCCCCATCATCCGCATCTCCGGTGGCGACGGCGCGGCCCCGGCCGCTCCCGCGGCACCCCAGCAGGAGACCGAATCCGGCACCGCGCTGGTCGGCTCCGGCCCCAAGGCAGACGCCGTTAAGCGCCGCGCGCGTAAGCGACCGGCTTCCGCGGCCCAGCCTGCACCTGCCGCCCCCGTTGCACCCGCGGCGCCGGCAGTTCAGGCACCGGTGGCGCACACCCCATCCGACCCGGTGAACCGCAACCAGGGCCTGCTCAGCGAGCTGGCCGAGCGAGCCTCTCGTTTCGTGGAAAACAGCCCCCTGAACTCGATGGTTCAGCGTCTGGCCCACGAGCCCATCGCAGCCCAGGCTCCGGCACCCACCCAGGCCTCGGCTTCTGCGCAGGCCCTGCCGCCGGAGCAGGTTCCGTACCGCCCGACCCTGGCGGCTCCTCCGGTGCGTTTGGCCGCTAAGGAACTCGGCGTCGACCTGGCCCACGTGACCGCCACCGGCGCCCGCGGTCAGGTGACCAAGCAGGACCTCATGAACTACGTTGCCCACCTGAAGGACGTGAAGCACAGCGGTGCCCGCCAGCCCTTCTGGCAGGGTGCGACCACCCCGGGCGATCGCATCGAGCGCATCCCGGTGCGCGGCGTGCGCAAGGCTACCGCGAAGGCTATGGTCGCTTCGGCCTTCAGCGCCCCGCACGTGTCGATTTTTGTGGACGTGGATGCATCCCGCACCATGGAGTTCGTCAAGCGCCTGAAGAAGTCCCGCCACTTTGAGGGCGTGAAGGTCACCCCGCTGCTGGTTCTGGCCGCCGCGGTGATTTGGGCCGCCGAGCGCAACCCGCAGGTCAACGCAACCTGGACCGATAGCGAGATTCAGATTAAGCACTACATGAATCTGGGTATTGCGGCCGCCACCCCGCGCGGCCTGATGGTCCCGAACATCAAGGATGCCCAGGAGCTTTCCCTGCGTGAGCTTGCGATTGCCCTGAACAACCTGACTACTCGCGCTCGTGAGGGCAAGACCCAGCCGGCAGAGATGGCGAACGGCACCCTGACCATTACGAATATCGGTTCGCTGGGCATTGATACCGGTACCCCGATCATCAACCCGGGTGAGGTTGCGATCGTGGCCTTCGGTACCATCAAGCAGAAGCCGTGGGTGGTTGACGGCGAAGTGATTCCTCGCTGGGTGACGACCCTGGGTGGCTCCTTCGATCACCGTGTGGTGGATGGCGACCTGTCAGCTCGTTTCATGGCTGATGTGGCGGCCATCCTGGAGGAACCGGCCCTGCTGCTGGATCACTAGGCAAATAACCTAAACGGCCCCGAAGAGCCGTTCAACGCGAAGACCTCCGGCGCACATAGCGTGCGCCGGAGGTCTTCGCGTTTTACACCTGTACCGGGTGCGGCACCTTGAGGCTTCGGAGGCTAGCCGTCCTCGCGCTCCACCCGGGTACTCGGGTACTTATCCACGCGGCGATGGTAGATCTGCCCGCAGGCGCCGCCTATGAGGGCTCCCAGGAAGCTGAGCGCCAGGATGAGCATAATCGCCAGCAGGCCGTTGGAGGTATCCCCGTTCATGAGCCGCTGCATGGAGAACGCGGCGGTGCCGTTCGGGAAAATCTGCGGGACCAGGTAGGTGGCCAGCGAAGCCACAATAAGGCCCATGAGGTGCCACAGCCACACCGCAATACCCTGCTTGGAGCCGGCGAATCGAGCCATGCGTCCGGCGGCGTATCCGCCGACCAGGTAGGCCACAAAGACGAGGACGCTTAGGGCGACCGCCACGGTAACTACGGAGGATTCCCCGGAGAGTAGTCGTCCGATGACGGCGTGGTACTCGAGGGACTGCTCCTGCCCGGTAGAGGTGAGCCAGGCGCCGATGCCCCAGCGGCCGCCGTCCATGAGGGTGATGGCCACGAGCCAGCCGAGCAGGCCCGGGAGCACGTGCATGCGGGAGTACCGTTCCTTCTGCATCTGCAGGGCTGTGGCGGCGGTGAGTACCGGTTCGCCGGGCTGGAGGATGGGCTGGGTGGGTTGGCCCGCGGGGACGGCGAAGCCCCCGTGCTGGGCGGGCTGTTCCGGTGCACGCGGTGCGGTGTTCTGCGGGGTAACGCTGGGTGCCGTTCCGCGGTCGTTGGCGGCCTGCGCGCCGCGGCGCTCGGACATGCTCGGGGCAGACGCGGCGCTCGGCTCGGGCGCGGAACCCGCGGATGCGCCGCTACCCGAACTACCCGAGCCGGGGGTGTTGAGCCAGTCGAAGGCGCTTTCCCCGCCGTCCGAGGCGTCCGCGTCATCCTGCGGACTGGGAGCCGGGATGGGGCTGGGGAAGGCGCGGGTCGCCTCCCCGTCGGGGGGTCGCGGCTCGGCGCGGCGTGAGGCGGCCTGCTGCAGGTCCTCGGCGGTCAGCACGACCGTGGGGTCGTCGGAGGAGAAGGCCGCGTCCCACAGATCCTGCTCGCTGGGCGCGGAATTGTCGTTGCCCTTTGCCTGCTGGCTGGCCGCCGGGCGGGACTCCGGCTGCTGGTTGTGTTGTGTATTCATGGCTTCTGATATCGGGGTTCGGGGATTGTCTGGCGACCCGGTGTACGCGGTGGCTCGCGGACCGAGCGGGTCTTAACCTACTCGCTGTGCTCGGACTGGAAGGTCCGAGCCTTTTCAAGGGATTCGGCGGAGTAGGGGTGAGGGTGCGCGGGTCGTTCGTTCTCGTCGAGGGTGCGAACCACGCGTCCGGGGTTGCCGACCACGACGGAGTTTGCGGGTACGTCCTTGGTGACGACGGTGCCAGCACCGATGACGGAGTTCTTGCCGATGGTCACGCCGCCCAGGATGATGGCGCCGCCACCGATCCAGACGTTGTCTTCAACGGTGATGGGCTTGCCGCCTTCCCAGTATGCGGCGCGGTCGACGGGGTTGAGCGGGTGGGTGGGGGTGAGGAACTGCACGTTGTTGCCGACGAGCACGGTGGATCCGATTCGGATCGGGCAGACGTCCAGGAATACGCAGCCGAAGTTGAAGAAGGAGCCGTCACCAATGTAGGTGTTCACGCCGTAGTCGAAGCGCGCGCCGGGGCGGATGTGGGAGTGCTCGCCCAGGTGGCCGAGGTGTTCACGGTAGACGTGCATTGCCTGCGCCTGCTCGCCGCGTGCGTAGTGTTCTTCGGCGAGGATGGTTGCAGCGTGGATGCGCTTAGTCTGTGCGGCGCATTCGGCGTCGGGCATGTAGGCGGCGCCGGAGACCATGCGGTTGAAGATGTCGCCGTTGGGGCGCTGCGGGGTGTGCATTAGTGGGCTCCTCCCAGAAGGTAGACTAGGGCGATGATGGCCAGACCGATGAGAATGACGACTCCTCCGGCGATGGCGAAGCGCTTGGAAATTTCGCGGAGGAGCTTCTTGAACTGTTCGTCGGTTATGTCTTGCTGTCGTTTACTCATGCTTTAAGTATCCCAGAGTTGCGTCGAGCGCACCCGGGGGAGTGTCGTGAAACTGGCCGCGCCGGGCTCCTTTAGCTGGGAGCCTGCCGTGAAGATGGCCTGGAAGGGCGCTGGAAGTTGAGCTGAGGGGCCGTCGGCGGGCACAATCGAAATCATGACTGAGGCTCAGAAGAACACGAACACGGGGGACGCAGCCCCCGCGCGCGCCGCGGTATTCGGCGCACCCGCTATCGAATCCGGTGAGAACCCCCTGGCGCACCGCCCCTGGCTGAAGAATTATTCTTCGTGGACTGCTCGCGATATTGAGCTGCCTGAAACCTCGCTGAGCCACCTCATTGACGAGGCGGTCCGCACCGTACCCCACAAGGTGGCGTTGGAGTTCTTTGGCGCGACCACGACCTACGCCGAATTGGGGGATCAGATTGAGCGTGCTGCGGAGGGTCTGCGTGTGGCGGGTGTGCAGGCGGGTGACCGTGTGGCGCTGATTTTGCCGAATTGCCCTCAGCATATTGCGGCGTTCTATGCAATTTTGCGCCTGGGTGCGATTGTGGTGGAGCACAACCCTCTGTACACGGGCGCGGAGTTGCGCCACATGTTTGAGGACCACGGCGCGAAGGTCGCGATTGTGTGGGATAAGATCGCCTCGCATATTACGGGTCTTCCGGCGGATATCCGCCCGAACCATATTTATTCGGTGAACATGATTTCGGCGATGCCCGCGCTGATGCGTACCGCGCTGAAGCTGCCGTTGAAGAGTGCGCGTGCCTCGCGTGAGAAGCTGACCGGGTCTGCGTCGGGTACTATTTCGTGGGCTCAGCTGGTGAAGAGCGAACGTATTGACCCGTCGCATCGCCGCCCGACCGCGCACGATATTGCGCTACTGCAGTACACCTCGGGTACGACCGGTCTGCCGAAGGGTGTGATGCTCACGCACCGTAACCTGGAGTCTAACGGCCGCATGGGTGAGGCGTGGATTAACCCGGGCGATGACGAGGTGATTTACTCGGTTCTGCCGCTGTTCCACGCGTACGGCATGACCCTGGGCGTGACGATTGCGTCGCTGTGCCGTGCCCGCCTGGTGCTGTTCCCGACCGTGGACATGGACCTGATTTTGAAGGCGATGAAGAAGACCCGTCCAACGATTCTTCCTGCGGTTCCGCCGGTGTACCGCCGCCTGATGGATGAGGCGAAGAAGCGCGGCGTGTCCCTGGAGGGTATCCGCTACGCGGTGTCGGGCGCGATGAACCTGCCGCCCGAACTGGTGGCCGAGTGGGAGGAAGCCTCCGGCGGTTTCATGGTGGAGGGCTACGGCCTGACCGAGTGCGCCCCGCTGGTCTCCTGCAACCCGCTGAACGACACTCGCCGTGCCGGCTCGATTGGTGTGCCCTTCCCCTCGACTGATATTCGCGTGGTGGATCCGGAGACGGGTGCGGATGTGCCTCTCGGCGAGGAGGGCGAGCTGTGGGTCAGCGGTCCCCAGCGCTTCATGGGTTATTGGAAGCGTGAAGACGAGACCGCGAAGACCATCACCCCCGACGGCTGGTTGCGCACGGGTGATATTGTGCGCCTGGACGAGGACTTCTTCATCCAGATTGTGGACCGCATCAAGGAGGTCATTATCACCGGCGGCTTCAACGTCTCCCCGACCGAGGTGGAGGTCGCCCTCAAGCAGCACGATACGGTTGCTGATGCGGCGGTGGTCGGTATTCCGCTGCCCGGCGGCGGCGAGATGGTCGTGGCCGCGGTGGTTCCCGCCCCCGGCCGGGTGGTGGAGGAACACACCCTGCGCGAACACTGCTACTCGAAGGTGACTCGCTATAAAGTGCCGCGCCGCATCGTGGTCGTGGACGACCTGCCGCGTTCGATGCTCGGCAAGGTGCTGCGCCGTAAGGTGCGGGAGCAGCTGATTGCCTCGGGCGATTTTGAGCAGTAGCGTCGGTTGGTTTGCCGCCCGCCCGTAACGGGTGGGCAAAATGGACGCCGGCTTGGGTTTTAGGCCCGGGCCGGCGTTTTGCGTTGACGCAGACGGACGGCTGGTGGGGGAGCGGAATTGGTAAATAATCATCGTGTGACGAAATATGACGAAATATGACGAGCTTGACGTTCTGTGTCTCATGAATGGCTCTTAACTTCCACCGCCGCCCCTGTGCGTGCTGTAATTGTCCCATCATCATTCGCATCGGCTTGTCGGCGCTCTATGCCCGTACCCGGTGAAGCACGTCATCATTCAACAGAAAGATTCATAGCCGTGAAGAAGTTTGCTGCTGCTCTCGCAGTTGTCCCCCTGGTCATTGGCCTGGCAGGATGCGGTTCCACCTCGAACTCCTCTTCTTCCTCCTCTTCGAAGACGGTCACCAGCGGCGTGGCCGCCTCCGAGAAGTTCAACAAGACCCTGAAGGCAGAAACAAAGAAGCAGGGCAACGACATTGAGTACAAGGAGTTCAGCGCATACACCGAGCCGAACCCCGCACTGGACGCCGGTGACATTGACATGAACCGCTTCCAGCACATCGCATACCTGTCGAACTACAACGTCAGCGCCAACAAGGACCTGCAGATCGTGGGCCCGACCGTCATTTACCCGATGGCTCTGTTCTCCAAGAAGCACTCCAAGCTGGCTGACATCCCCCAGGGTGGCGAAATCGTTATCCCGAACGACACCGTGAACGAGGCACGTGCACTGAAGCTGCTGAAGACCAACGGTCTGGTCACCTTCAAGAACGCTGACGTTGACGCACCCACCATCGACGACGTTGACACTGCTAACTCCAAGGTGAAGGTCACTCCCGTCGACGCAACCCAGACCGTGGTCGGCATGGAGTCCGCTGACGGCGCAGTCGTCAACAACGACTTCCTCAAGGACGCAGGCCTGAAGCCCGCAGACGCACTGGCTCAGGACGACCCCAAGACCGACCCCTCGGCAATCAAGTACGTGAACCTCTTCGTCGCCCAGAAGGACAAGGCTGACGACGAGACCTACAAGAAGATCGTTGAAATCTTCCACACCAAGCCCGTCATGGATGCTGTTCAGGAAGAGACCCGCGGCACCGCCGTTGAGGTCAACGTGAGCACCGACGAACTGCGTCAGACCCTGGCCAATGAAGAGGCCAAGCTGCGCGCCAAGAAGTAATCTCCTGACAACACGCCTCTCGTAGGCACACGTAAGGCGGTAAGCCCGGGCACCCGATGCGGGTTAGAAGGGCTTACCGTCCTTTGCGTACCGGCGCCAAGTCCCTCGGCGTCCCAACCACGACATTTAACGGATACAAATACTATGAGTGAACAGCTAGAAGAGGTCGTAGAAGGCCTCCCCCAGCCCATGGTGATTCTGGACGGCGTGTCCAAGGTCTTCGGTAACGGCCCCAAGGCCGTCCCCGCCGTGGACAACGTCTCCCTCACCATCAACCGCGGTGAAATCTTCGCGATTATCGGCTACTCCGGTGCCGGTAAGTCCACCCTGGTGCGCCTCATCAACGGCCTGGAAAAGACCACGAGCGGCACGCTGATCGTGGACGATTTCGAAATCTCCGGCAAGCGCGACTCCGAGCTGCGCGAGGCCCGTACGAACATCGGCATGATTTTCCAGCAGTTCAACCTTATGAACTCCCGCACCGTGCTCGGTAACGTTGAGTTCCCCCTCAAGGTGGCCGGTTGGCCCAAGGCCAAGCGCCGCGAACGCGCCCTGGAGTTGCTGGATTTCGTGGGTCTGAGCGACCGCGCCGGCCACTACCCGAACCAGCTTTCGGGTGGTCAGAAGCAGCGTGTGGGTATCGCCCGCGCGCTTGCGACCAACCCCTCCCTGCTGCTGGCTGACGAGGCCACCAGCGCCCTGGATCCCGAAACCACCCATGAGGTGCTCGCTCTTCTCAAGCGCGTGAACCGCGACCTGGGCATCACCGTCGTGGTCATTACCCACGAGATGGATGTCGTGGCCAGCATCGCCGACCGCGTGGCGGTCATGGAGTCCGGCCGCGTGGTGGAAGAAGGAACCGTCTACGACGTCTTCTCTAACCCGCAGACCGATGTGGCGAAGCTCTTCGTGGCGACCACCGTCAAGCTGGCCCCCACCGGCCAGGAGGCGGAGGAGCTGCGCGCATCGCACCGAGGCTACCTGGTCAACGTCGAAATCGTGGAGGGCAATCAGGAGCTCGGCAAGGTGCTGTCCTACCTGGGCGCCCGCAACGTCCGTTTCAACATCGTGGGCGGCGGTATCGAGACCCTGCAGGGCAAGGCCTACGGTACCCTCACCCTGGAGTTGCTTGGCGAAATCACCAGCATTGATGCCGCCGTTGCCGAACTGAAGACCGTTGCCCGCGTGCAGGAGGTGCGCTAAATGTTTGCTACTACTCTTCCGCTGGCCGCTTCGAAGACCGACTGGAGTGAGTTCCTACCTGAGAAGCTTGTTCCGGCTATCGGCGACACCTTCTACATGGTGTCCATCACCATGCTCTGCGCCGGTCTGATCGGCCTGATTGTGGGTGCCCTGCTGTACACCACCCGTGCCGGTAATATCTTCCAGAACCGCTTCGTGTACACGGTCCTGAACATTCTGGTGAACATCATTCGTCCGATTCCGTTCATCATTCTGATTGCGGCCCTGGGCCCGCTGACCAGCGCCGTGGTGGGTACCCGCCTGGGCGTGAATGCCGCGGTCTTTGCGATGAGCTTCGGCGCTGCGTTCGCTATCGCCCGCATCGTGGAGCAGAACATGGTCTCCATCGATCCCGGCGTGATTGAGGCGGCCCGCGCTATGGGTGCCTCGAAGCTGACCATCCTGTTCACCGTGATGATTCCCGAGGCGCTCGGCCCGCTGATCCTGGGCTACACCTTCCTCGTCATCGGCGTGGTGGATATGTCTGCAATGGCCGGTTACGTGGGTGCCGGTGGTCTGGGTAAGATCGCGATCGTGGACGGCTACCAGCGCTTCAACGACGAGATCACCTGGGCCGTTGTGGCGATTATTATCATCCTGGTCCAGCTGGTTCAGTTCATCGGTAATACACTGGCCAAGAAGGTTATGCGCCGATAGGCTCGTGCCGTTATAGGCGCAGCTGATAAGGCATAGAAGACCCCCGGTCTGCTCTCTACGAGCGGGCCGGGGGTCTTTCTTCGTATCGGGGGAGGGGCGCTAACCGCTTAGTCCTGTGCCGCCTGAAGCTTGGCAACCCAGGTGCGGGCCGCCTCCCACAGCTGCGGGTCGCGGAAGGAGTCAAAGCGCCCATAGCCCTCGGGGGCCTTCACGGGGTCGGTACCGGCGGGAACGTAAATCATGACCTTGGTGCCGGCATCGCGTGCCGCCTGGGCGCCCGCGGCGGAGTCCTCGAAGGCGAGGGCTTCACGACCTTCAAAGCCGAGGCGGCGCGCCGCCTCCAGGTACATATCGGGTGCCGGCTTGCCCGCGGGAACGTCCTCGCTGCTGACCCAGGTACGTACCAGGGGGGCGTAGCCGTAGTTCTCCATCTTGACGGTGAGGATACCCGAGGTGGAATTGGAGGCTACGGCCACGGGCATGTGCTCGCTCAAGAAGCCCAGGAACTCCTGCGCACCGTCGATGAGTTCCACTCCGGCGGAGATAATCTGCCGCTCGGTGGTGAGCAGATCCCGGGTGACTTGCGCGTGGTGCTCGGCGTAGGCTGCGGCATCGGCCGCATCGCCCTGTCGGGCCTCATAGGAGAGGCGGGCGAGCTGCTCGGCAACATCCGCGGCGGAGAGGCCGGTGAGGCGCTCCTCCACCTCTTCGGTGAAGGGAACGCCCCAGCGGGCGAAGAGCTCGCGCTGAACCCGGTTCCACACGGTCTCAGAATCGAGGAGGATGCCGTCGCAGTCGAAGATGGCGCAGCGGGGGAACCAATCGGAGGGTACGGTGTGTTCAAACATAATGCCAGTCTCTCACAGGGGTATCGGTGAAGGAAGCGCCAGCCCGGTGCCTGAGGAAACATGCGGGGCCGCGCCTCGCCCACGGAACGAAAGACCGGGCGGGACGGAAGGGCACGCAAAAACCCTCCCGCCGCATCCAGAACGGACGCAACGGGAGGGTAGAAGCCGAACAGCCTAGAGAGCGGATACCGGCTTATGAGTCACCTGACGCATAAACGGAATGGTCGCCAGCAGGCCCGCATAGACCAGTACCAGACCCAGGGCAATAGCACCGAAGGTCAGACCGAACATCTTCGCCAGAACCTCACCGGGAAGACCCTGAGCCGCAATCAAAGCCGTCAGCGGCAGACCCAGTAGCGCAGAAATCACGCTGATGAGCACCAGCGGGCCGAAGACCACGGTCAGGCGCGAAGCCTGCAGCAGCCTCGTGGGGGTACCCATCATATTCAGCGAAGAATACAGTGAACCGCGCTCGTAGATTGCGGCACTCTGATTCAGCACCGCGGAGAGAGTAACCAGCAGGTACGAGAAGAACAGCATGAGCAGCATGCCCTGGAACATGTCCTGCATGATGGTCATGAAGGGGCCGGCAGCGGGACCGGCTTCCTTTGCGTCTTTGCTCATCTCACCCGCCAGAATCAGGATGGGGCCGAAGAAGGTCACCAAGAAGGTCGACAGCGCCACACCCGAAACCTGACGCCACGCCCCGCGCGGGGATTCTAGCACCGCGCGGTAACCCAGCAGAACCGACGCCTTCTGGGTCATACGCACACGAATCTTTGCGTACGCCCACACCAGGAAGGTACCGATCAGGTCGATAGCAATCATCATCAGCACACCCGGCAACGCAATGAAAATCGCCAGGTTCTTCATTGCGCTATCGGCGCCGCCGTTCTGGAAGGGCGAGAACATGCTGAAACCCGTGGAGGTCGATGCCAGAATCATCACGGCAATGATCAGAACAACACCGATACCCAGGGCAATGTAGCCTGCCGAGCCTGCCTTCGCGCGGGTACGCACGCCCAGCGGGCTAATGCTAACCTTCGCCAGGCCGAAGAGAGAGCTCAGCGCCGCCAGAACCATGCAACCCAGGAAGCAGTAGAAAATCATGCTCACCGGAAGAAGCATATTCTCGGCACCGAGTGGAACGTTCATGAAGTGCAGGGCGCCGAACGGGAAAATCAGCACCAGGTAGAGCAACAGACCGATGATGAAACCCACGAAAGAGTAGACCAGCGCATCCCCAACGGACAGGCCCACAATCAGGGTCGTGGAGGCACCAATCAGACGCAGGGACGCAAGACGCTCGTCACGGCGGCGGGCACTCAAACGAGCCGCCGAGGCGCCCAGGGTAAAGAGCGGAACAACCAGCACCAGGGCGGCGACCCACGCCAGACCCATGTAGAGCTTCTGAATACCCATCGTGTCGATCAGCTGATGGTTCACGTTGGCGTGCTCAAGCCAGGTGCTCAGCGCCTGAACACCACCGGCAACCGTCAAAAACAGCGCCGATGAGGCCGCAAAAGCCAGTACGGGAAGAATCGCCTGCGAACTCCATAGGGTTCGCTTGGCGAGCAGAGCATAGATTTGCATTATGCACCTGCCTGAGACTGAGCGTCAGGGTTCTGGATGCCGTTCTGCGCGGGTACGCCGCCCTGGCTATTGCGCTGATCGCTCACGATCTGGCCGTCCTGCAGATACACCACGCGGGAGCACGCGGCAGCCACGTTCGGATCGTGGGTGACCACCAGCAGAGTCTTACCCTGCTGCGGAATCATGGTCAGCAGCAGCGCCATCACCTCGCGCGCGGTCTTCGAATCCAGCGCGCCGGTCGGCTCATCCGCAAAGGTTACGGGGGCGCCGTTCACCTGCGAACGGGCAATAGCCACGCGCTGGGCCTGACCACCGGACATCTCACCCATGCGGCGGTCCAGCATCTGGCCCAGACCCAGGCGGTTCAGCAGGTCAGCAGAAATGGCGCGCGCCTGCTGGCGGGGAATACCGGCAATCATCGCGGCGAGGGAGACGTTCTCCTCCGCGGTCAGCTCGGGAACCAGCAGACCCTGCTGGAACACGAAACCAAAAGAGCTAGCGCGCAGGGAGGTGCGCTCGCGCTCGCTGAGAGACTCGACCGCCACCTGACCGGTGGGGGAGTTGAACAGCACGGAACCGGCATCGAGCTTAATAATGCCCGAGAGCGCGTGCAGCAGGGTGGTCTTACCGGAACCGGAAGGACCCATAATCGCCACGGATTCGCCGGGGTAGATATCGAGGCTCACGTTACGCAGAACCGGGTTATTGCCGTAGGACTTGTGCAGGTTGCGGGCAGAAATAATCGCACCGGGCGCGAAGGGCGCCTGCTGCATCTGCTGGGGCATCTGGGGTGCCTGGGCGGGGTAACCCGGCTGGCCCTGATAATACCCCGCCTGGCTCGGCTGACCCGGCTGGGTGGAGTACTGGCCCGCAGGCTGCGCCGCCTGCGGAGGGGTCATCGAGTACGGGTTCTGGGACGTGGGAGCCTGGAACTGCGGGTTCTGGGGTTGAGGATTCTGCGTCATAGCAACCTTCATCGGATATGAACTAACGGAAGTACCCGTCTATCATCTCAGCTTCTCGGCGGCTCGGCCCTCCATCTGAGGGCTGAAAAATATGGGAATACGCTGAGAAAAAGGGCCGACGCGGCGCGGGAGGGAGCTATTCGCCTCGTCCTCTGGTATGAGGTCGGCACTGCGGGCGGCGTGCAGGCGGTGTGGCTTCGGCCCCTTGAACTCGCGGAGACGAGTGGGATACTAGAAGGATGACCGACGCACAGAACACCCCCATCATCACCCCCGTCGCGCCCGAACCGCACGGAACCCGCATCATTCTTATGCGCCACGGGCAGACCGATTGGAACATCGACCACCGTTTCCAGGGCGGCACCGACATTCCCCTCAACGACACCGGCCGCGACCAGGTGCGCACCGCCATCGACGCGCTGAAGCGGGCCCGCGACGAAGGCACCGTCGTCGACCTGGTGCTTTCCTCGCCCCTGATCCGCGCGGCCGAAAGCGCCGAGATTGTGGCCGAAGGCCTGAACGTGCCCTACCGGGGCGCTGTGGCCGGGTTCCAGGAGCGCTCCTTCGGCGAGCTGGAGGGGCAGATCGCCACTCGCGAGCTGGTGCTCGCCTCCCGCGAATCCGGTGAGGAGTACGGCGTGGAACCCACGGAGGAATTCGTCGCCCGTGGCCTGGCGGCCCTGAATCGAGTGCGCCGCGAGTACGACGGCAAGACCGTGCTGGTGGCAACCCACGGCATGTTCATCGCGCTGATGATGAACGCCCTGCTGGGGGAGCGCCCCGACTGCCTCACCGAGGAGGGGTTTTACCCGATTCCCGTCAACGCCTCCCTGACCGAGGTGCCCCTGCAATACCTGGACAGCACCATCGACCGCCTGCTCGTACGTCAGAACGAACCCGACTTGGGGCCCGAACCCCTACCCGCCGGCGCTGAGAGTACCACCCTCACCCTGATTCGCCACGGACAGACCGACTGGAACAAGACGAACCTCATGCAGGGCGTCACGGACATTCCGCTCAACGACACCGGTCGCGAGCAGGCACGGGCCACCGGCCAGAAGCTGGCAGATATGGGCCTGAACTTTACCGTGCTGGTCTCCTCCCCGCTATCGCGCGCCTTCGAAACCGCGCAGCTGGTCGGTGAGCACTTCGACCTGCAGGTGGACAAGACCTACCCCGAGCTGGTTGAGCGCACCTACGGTGACGGCGAAGGCCTGGATATTCCCGCCCCCGAACGCCGCGCCCCTGAACGCTACTACCCGAACGTGGAATCCGAGCGTGACCTGTACATCCGCACGGTGCGCGTGCTACGCCAGATTGTGCGGGACTACGCGGAGCGAGGCGAAGAACAGAAGATTATTGCCGTCAGCCACGGCAGCCTGATTCGCCGCGCGCTCTCGGCCGCCGCAGGTGAGGAGTGGACCGTGACCGTGCCGAACGCCGAACCGCTGGTGATGGACGTTCCCGGCCTCTTCGCGTGGGACTCCTCGCGATACACTGATGAGGCAGGGCGCATTGTCTGGTAAAGCGCATCCCGCGGGCAAAGTCCTTGAGCGTCCGGCGCAGGGGGCACCCGTTGCGCCCGAGGGGGCAGCTGAGTCCTCGGCGCGTCCCCTCTCCCGGGGGATGCGCGTGCTCCGCGGCGCCCTCTGGGCCCTTACCGCACTGTACTGCCTGGTCGTGGCGAGCATCGTGTTCGCCCCCGTCCACGTGGACGACAATGAGATGGGTGGCCGCCTCGCAGCCCTGCTGGATGCGGGCCACGCCGCCGGCTGGCTACCCGAGTTTGTGACATACTCCAGCATCGAGCAGCTCTCAAACGTCATCATGTTTGTGCCCGGAGGCTTCCTCTTCACCCTGCTTCT
>ERZ1023393.65-NODE-65-length-33088-cov-4.031060_pt1 | contig 33088 bp, 28 predicted proteins | sample MGYA00380503_ERZ1023393 | MGnify/ENA primary metagenome ERZ1023393 (study PRJEB33173, sample SAMEA4830379) | metagenome | study: EMG produced TPA metagenomics assembly of the PRJEB25223 data set... | reverse complement strand
TCGCGGAAGAGGCGGTCAAAGAGGTTGCCGCAGATGCCACCGAGCAGCCCGCCCAACGCAAGGGTCCAGGCCAGTGAGCGCGTGCGGCGCAACAGGTAGAGCACCACAATCGCGGCGGCCACCATGACGAGGGTAAAAATCCAGGCCACGTTCTCGCCCATGCTGAACGCGGCCCCCGAATTGCGGATCGAGTACCACCACAGCAGCCCGTCGATCACGGTGATGCGCTCCCCCAGCTGCATCTGGGTAACAACCAGGTACTTGGTGCCCTGGTCGATGGCGAACACGACGGCGGCGAGCACCAGGGCGCTCAACCAGGCGGTGCGTCCGCTCAGGATGCGCGATGCGCGGCCGGTGCTCTCGGTAGCGGTTTCCGCGGTGCGTACGGGGACCGAGGATTCAGCGTGATTCGGGGTGGTGGGCAAGGCTCTCCTCGGGTCGTGTGAATAGTGGCGACGGTAGCGGGGAGGTCCCCGCGACAACGTGCTACGGTGCCCCTCTAGCTTAGCAAATGAGGGGAATTTCTCGTGCCCCGCCCGTCGCCTCACGAACGGGGTCTACGGGGTGGCCGGGTCCTTCCAGAGAGCGCAAAATACCGCCCGGTTCCTTATCCGCGGCTTAGGCTGAACCCGGCAAAACGGGCCGATAAGAATCCGGACGGTAGCGCCCCTCGGCGGGGTCGCGCGGTGCTTTAGGCGGAAGCCTCGATGGACTTGAGGTTCTTCAGCTCCTCCACCTGGTTATTCAGGTGGTCCAGCAGCTTGGTGCGGTAACGGCTCTCGAAGCCGCGCAGTGCCTCCACGGCAATCTCCAGCTCTTCCTTCTCATCGGTCAGGCGGGCCAGGACCTCTTCGCGCTGCTGGCGAGCCTCGCTCACGAGGGCGTCGGCCTTCTTCTCTGCCTCGTCCAGCAGCTCGGCCTTGGCCTTTTCGCCCTGGGCCACGTAGTCGTCGTGCACCTTCTGGGCCATGGCCAGCAGGGCTGCGGCGTCCTGGGTGCCGGCGGCGGAGGGAGCCTCCTGGGAGACGGCGGCGGCCGGGGATGCGGGAGCCGAGGCGGAGAGCTGCTCCACCTGGCGCTCCAGGGCGTCGCGCTCGGAGTACAGGGCACGCAGCTCAACGACGAGCTCGTCCAGGAAGTCGTCGACCTCGTTGCGGTCGTAACCGGACTCCTCGGTCACGATCTTAAAGCTCTTCGTAATCAGGTCTTCGGGGGTGATGGCCATGTGGCTTCTCCTCTAGTACGGGTTGGGTTCGAAGTTGAGTGCGCCGATGGGGCAACCCGGCGGGAGCGTTCGGCCCCCGCATCGGGCGCGGTGTGCCGCATCGCGCAGACAGTCGTTGGCACCCATTTTACTATCATTGGACCTCGGCTCCGGGGTTTCTGTCGTACAGACAACAAAATATGCGCATGGCGCAACGGCCCCGGCCCCCGCTCCCCCGGAGTGTTTGCGCACGTCCGTGGCCCATTAAGCGCGTGTATCCCGTTAAACATGTGCGCCCCGCAGAATGTTGAGTAACATTCCGCGGGGCGCATCCAGGCTCCGGTCGTTAGGAGAATCGGGCGGTCAGGCTCATCATGGGGCCCAACAGCATCGAGACGACCACAATCAGGATCAGAAAACCGGTATCCAGCGCGACGTTACCCACGCGCACCGGGGGAATCACTCGGCGCAGCTTCTCCATGGGCCAGTCCGTTACGGCGTAAACGGCGCTTGCGCACAGCAGGGCGACCCCCTTGGGACGCCAACCGGGTGCGAACATACGTACCCAGTCGAAGAGCATGCGCAGCAGCATGAAGACGTAGAACAGGTACAGCGCAATCGTCACGAGAGCGAAAAGATAACCCATTATTCAGTCCTTAGCCCTGGTCGAAGGGGAATTCACCCTCGGAGTTAAAGTCTGCGGTGTTCTCGGAGTTGGCGACGCCCAGCACCTCGAGGTTGGAGGGGGTCAGCAGGAAGACCTTCGAGGTCACGCGCTCGATGCGACCCTCCAGCGCGAAGACCAGACCGGAGGCGAAGTCCACCAGGCGCTTGGCGTCGGCGTCCGGCATTTCCTCGACGTTCATAATCACGGGGATGTTCTCGCGGAACGCCTCACCGATAATCTTTGCGTCATTGTAGGAGCGGGGGTGGATAGTGGTGATACGACGCAATTCGTCCTCTTCTTCCTCGTAACCGTAGGTGTATCCGTTGGTCTCTTCGGGCTCATAGCCCTGGTCATAGTAGCCGTCGTTCGAGTAGGTGTCGGCGTACTGCTCGGTGTATTCGGTGTTCGGCACCGGGGCGTCCTCCCAATGGTCTGCGGGTTCGCTCGCGGGCTCGTGCCGGGGCTCATCACCTCGGCGATCCTCGCGGGGTTCCTCCGCCTCGTCTGTGGTTTCGGGTGTGTACGGGTGTGCGACTGCGGGCGCACCGTGCTTGGATGCGGTGTGCTCCCCCAGCGAGCGGTCTCGCGCGGCGCGGTCGTCGGCTCGAGGCTCTTCGGCGCGGGCCTCTACACGGTGGGCCTCCGCGCGGTGGTGCTCCCCGCCGCGACCCGACTGCTCGTGGGAGCGGGGCTCCTCGGGCGCGGTATCCGCGGTGTTGGAGTCCTGGGCGTCAGAGTCCTTGGCGTTGTAGGGCTCCAGGCCGAGGAAACCCGCCAGGCGGCTTTGCTTCGGCATGTTTCTCTCGCTTCGCTAGGGTACAGGGACAGGCTACTGAACGCGGGCGGCCGCCTGTTGCGGCGGTGCCTCTCGAGGAGCACCGCGGGCGGGCCCCTCGTTCAGAAGGTTCGGTCGCACGTCAAAACGTCGTGCACCGGCATGTATATATTACCAGCGTACGGGCTCTTCCAGCCGGTAGAACAGCGTCCGGCTTCTCACAGCGCGGCATATCCTCCCGCCGCTTTAGCGTGCGGGGCGTCGGCCCATGATGTCACTGCCCACGCGCACGCAGGTGGAGCCCCAGCGGACGGCCGCCTCCAGGTCACCACTCATACCCGCCGAGATTTCAGTCGCATGCGGCAGGTGCTCGCGCAGCCGGGCCGCCAAACCGTAGAGCTTCTCGAAAGCGACGTCCGGGTCCGCATCCAAAGGCGCCACCGCCATCACGCCGGCGCACCGCAGGTTCGCATGGTTCTCGATGCGTTCGGCCAGTTCCAGAAGCTCCGAGGCGCTCGTGCCGCCTCGCGCGCCCTCGGCGGCATGGCCGGCCGTCGCCTCCTCGGCCAGGGAGACCTGCACCAGGCAATCCAAGCCGCCGTTTTCCAGGGCCGCGGGGGCCGGTGCCTCCCCCGCCTCATAGCGGGCCAGCTGATTCGCGTAGGCCTTCGCCAGGGCATCGGCCAGTGACGGGCGGTCCACAGAGTGCACGCTGGAGGCGTACTTGACCACGGACTTCGCCTTATTCGTCTGAAGCTGGCCGATAAACGCCCAGTGCGGGGGCTGCACCGCGCGCTGCTCGCAGTAGGAGGCCAGCTCGCGGGCCTTCGCGCTGGCCTCTTGGTCGCGGTTCTCACCGAAGAGGGTCACGCCTCCGTCCAGCAACGCCGCCGCATCCGAGGCCGGGAAAAACTTGGTCACAGTCACCAGGCGTACGGGCGCGCTCTGCTCGGTGCGCACTCCGCTATGATCCTGCTCCGCCGCTCGGATGCGCTCAAGCACGCGTCGGTAATTCTGCAGTAGCTGCTCGGCGCGTTCGGGGGTGTACCCCAAATCCTGCGCTTCGACGTTCACGCCGGATCCGTTCGGTTCAGACATTTTGTTCTCCTTCAGCGACTCTATCTTCAGCGACTCTATTCGGCGGGTTCCGCCAGCTTCTCAACCCACACCAGACCCGCGATGCGCCCGGGCTTCTCGCCGCGATTCGTAAACCCGCGGTGCGAGTACACGCTCGGTTCCTCGTACGTGCAGCGGGCGCACTCCGTGGATACCTCCACTCCGGCGGCCTCTAGCACCGCGCGAGCGCCGGCCGGCAGGTCTAGACCCGGGGTGTTCGCGCCCGTCACCGAGTGAACCTGCGGGATCAACTCGGTCGATTCGGCGCGCATCGCCTCGGGCACCTCGTAGCAGGCACCGCAGATGCTGGGGCCCAGCCACGCGGTGATGCGCGCAGCGCCCAACTCCCGCATGCGCGCCACGGTGGCCTGCAACACCCCGTCCAGCAGGCCGCGGCGGCCCGCGTGAGCCACCGCCAAAACGGGCACGGTCTTTTCACCCTCGACGGAACCGGCCAGCACCACGGGGATGCAATCGGCCACCATAATCGCCAGCGGGCGACCCTCGACGCTCACCGCGGCATCGGCCACGGGGGCCAGCTTCGCGATGGCGCGGGCGCGCTCGACGGTGCGTTCTGCGGGGGTGCCCGGTGCGTAGGAGGCCGGGTCGTAGTCCTCGGGGCGGGCCACCTCAACGCCGTGCACCTGGTTCAGGTAGAAGAACGGCCCCGCACCCAACGCCTCCTCGAGCGCCGCACGGTGGTTGAGGGTGCGCACCATGGAGGCGTCCATGCCGCCGCCCAGCTCGTCGTCCACGTGCAGGCCCAGGTTCCCCGCCTCGCGGGAGGTAAACCCCACCCGCACGCGCCAGGGACCCAGGATGCGGGTGTCGGCGGTGGCCAGCAGCGGAGTTTTGGGGGCGTTGCTCATCATTATGTCTTTCTCGGGGCTGTACGGGGTGCTCGGAGCGAAAGCGGGTAGAGCGAAGGGGAGCTGAGAACAGTTGGACTATTCTCAGCTCCCCTCCATCAAAACCCTACGGGGCGGCGTGCTGACGCACGCGGCGCGACTACTTCAGGAAGTCGGGGACGTCCAGGGTGTCGCGGCGAGCCGGTGCTTCCTCAACGACCGGGGGCAGATCAACGTCGAAGCCAGCAGCGCCGGTGGAAGCCGGAGCGGCGGCGGGAGCGTTGAAGCCGTAGCCGTTAGAAGCCGGAGCGGCAGCGTTCGAGCCGCCGAAGGAGCCCTGTGCACGCTGGGGCTGAGCGGAAGCCGAAGCGTTCGAGTTGGTCTCGGGGTTCACGGCGTCAAAGCCAGCGGCAATCACGGTCACGCGAGCCTCGTCACCCAGGGCGTCATCAATGACAGCACCGAAGATGATGTTGGCGTCGGGGTGAGCCACTTCCTGAACCAGGCGTGCAGCCTCGTTGATCTCGAACAGACCCAGGTCGGAACCACCCTGAATCGACAGCAGCACGCCGTGCGCACCGTCGATGGATGCGTCCAGCAGCGGGGAGGCGATCGCCAGCTCGGCTGCCTTCACGGCGCGGTCCTCACCCGAGGCCGAGCCGATACCCATCAGAGCCGAACCGGCACCCTGCATCACGGACTTAACGTCAGCGAAGTCAAGGTTAATCAGGCCCGGGGTGGTGATCAGGTCGGTAATGCCCTGAACACCGGAGAGCAACACCTGGTCTGCCGACTTGAAGGCGTCCAGCATCGACACGTTGCGGTCCGAAATCGACAGCAGTCGGTCGTTCGGGATCACGATCAGGGTGTCGACCTCGTCGCGCAGAGCGGCAATACCGGTCTCAGCCTGGTTGGAGCGGCGACGACCCTCGAAGGTGAAGGGGCGGGTCACAACACCGATGGTCAGAGCGCCCAGGGAGCGGGCGATGCGTGCCACGACGGGTGCGCCACCGGTACCGGTGCCACCACCCTCACCAGCGGTCACGAAGACCATATCTGCGCCCTTGAGGACTTCCTCAATTTCCTGCGAGTGATCCTCGGCTGCCTGACGGCCAACCTCGGGGTTTGCGCCCGCGCCAAGACCGCGGGTCAGCTCACGACCGACGTCCAGCTTGACGTCTGCATCGGACATGAGCAGAGCCTGGGCGTCAGTGTTAATAGCAATGAACTCAACGCCGCGCAGGCCAACCTCGATCATTCGGTTGACTGCGTTGACGCCACCGCCGCCGATACCAACGACCTTGATGACTGCCAAGTAGTTCTGGGGAGTTCCAGCGTCCATGTAATCCTCGATTGTTCCGTGTTCCAGCTTCGGAAGACCCCCAGCTCAATCTAAGCCTAAAGGTTTCCTCTAAAGAATGACTTTATCTGTTAGGATACCAAACTGTTTTTGGTGGTTCCTAGCTACACAGCGCAATTACCCCCTCTTTTTGCGGAATTCACACAAAAAGGGGAGGGAAAGCGCCCATTGGTAGTTCCCCTAACGGGTCACCGGTACGCGCGGGGCCGACACGTCATAGACGGTCACCTTCTGCGCTTGGGCACCTGAAGAGGCTTCTTCCTGAGCCCGTTGAGCTACCGCCTGGCGGAGCGACAGAAGCACCTTAGCCTTCAGCTCGCTCTCCTGGGCGGTACCCCACTGCACCGTCGTATTATCCCGCAGTGTGAGGGTAATACTCGAGGTTGAGGTCGCGCTCGCTTCCTTTACCTGAGCCAGAAGCTCAGCCGGCATCGCTGACAAGGCCGTCGAAATCGTGCGGAACTCATCCGAATGCTGCGGGTCATCACCATTCAATCGTACCAGGGGAACCGAGGTGCTCGGCTCGGAGGAAGACTCCATCAGGCTCACCCCGTCGGTGTCCACTGTATGGTAGGTCTCCCCCACCTTGACGATTGCAATGGCGGCGCGTTCCTTCAGGGTCACCACCAGCTCGTGCGGCGGGCGGCTCTCCACCTGAACGCTGCGAAGCACATTGTCCTGACCGATCAGCTCACGCACGCGCTTCTCGTCGATGCGGGTCAGCGGAACCCCGCGCAGGGGCTCCAGCTTCTGCTCCACCTGGGTGGTTTCCAGCAGGGATGCCCCGCGCACCGTGATGGTCTGAGTGGCCAGCAGGGGCGAGAAAAAGACCAACACCACGTACAGCACCGCCACGAGGGCCAACGCAATCGCCGTGTACAGCAGCTTGCGGGCCCGGGTGAGCGGGGTGCGCTCCTTGCGCGGACGCTCCTCGGCACGCAGGCCGTCCAGACCGGGATCCTTCAGGATGCGCTCGTGCTGCGCCTCCCGGCGCTCACGCTCGCGTTCCTTCTCGATCTCGGCGGCGCGCTGTCGCTCTCGCTCCACGCGCCAGCGGCCGAAGCGGCTTGCGGGGCGGGCCTGCTCGGCGGGCTCAGCCACAGCAGAACCGTTTCCCGCCGACGAGGAATCGGAGGAAGCTTTCTTTTTGCTCGAGGCAACCCCGCCGCCAGTCTTTTCAGCCCGGCCGGTGTCCTCTTCTGGCTCCTTCAGATGCGAGGATGCAGAGGGCTTCTCACTGCGCCTATCCCCCACCGCAGCCTCCGCGTTCTCAGTCTTCGCCGACCGACCGGATGCCTTCTCGGTCTCCTTGGGAGAATCTTCGAAGGCCTCCACGTCGAAGAGCTCCTGCGAACCGGAGGTAGCCGCGGGCACGCGACGAATCGCGCCGTCCACAAGGGCCACGCTCTCGGCACGAGCCGGGCTGGTGGGACGAATCGTAGCCCCCGAGGGGCGACGACCCACGGTGGAGGCGGTGCCCGAGTGAGAACCAGAAGAGGTCTGAGACTCAGACCCGTGAGATTTCTTCTGCTCAGGGGCACCGGTCTCGGGGGTCTGCGCGTCAGCGGTGGGCTGCGCCTCCGCCGCGTGCTGAGCCGCAGGCTGTTCCTGCGCAAGCTCCTGAGCGCGCCGACGAGCACGCGAGCGCGGGGCCTTCGGCGCGCGCGAATGCCCCTCCGACGGGGGCATGGGACTCATCGGCACAGCCTAAGCCTCCGACTTCTTGGTCAGGTCGCCGTCGTGACGAATCTGCAGGGCCTCCAGTAGGCGCGGGCCCAGAGCCGTCACGTCGCCGGCACCAACGGTCATCACAATGTCACCACTCTGAGCGTACGAGGCAATGTCCTCGATAGCGTTCTCTGCGGTCGCGTAACGCACCTCGGAGAAACCGGCGCCCGTAATCAGCTCGCTGGTCACGCCCTCAATGGGTTGCTCGCGAGCCGGGTAGATATCCAGCACGTAGGCGCGATCGGCCATCGACAGAGACTCCGCGAACTCCTTCGCGAACTCGCGGGTGCGCGAGAACAGGTGCGGCTGGAAAATCACGTACAGGTTGTGGCCGTCGGCCACGGTGCGGCCGGTCTGCAGGGCACGGAACACCTCGGTCGGGTGGTGTGCATAGTCGTCGAAGACCTTCACTCCCGCGACCTCGCCGCGCAGCGTAAAGCGGCGATCAGCACCCACAAACTCGCCCAGGGCGGCGGCGATTTCGGAGCCCTGAGCACCGGTCAGCAGCGCGGTGATGAAGGCGGCCGCGGCGTTCAGCTGATTGTGGATGCCGGGAACCTTCAGCGCCAGCTCCTGCTTGCCCTCGAAGCGCTCACCGCGACATTCGAAGGACCACTCCACCGTCGACGAAGAGGAGGAACCCGCGCTCGTAATCTCGCGGATGCGCAGGTCGGCATCCTCAGACTCGCCGTAGGTCACGACCGGCACGCCGGCCGCGCGGGAACGGGCGGCCAGGGAGGCGGCACCGGCGTCATCGGCGCAGGTTACCAGCACACCGCCGGGGGCCAGCGAACCCACGAAGCGGTTGAACGCCTCAAAGACGCGCTCGTCGGTCTCGTAGAAGTCCAGGTGGTCGGGCTCAACGTTCGTCACCACGGCAATCGCCGGGCGGTAACGCACAAAGGAGCCGTCCGATTCGTCGGCCTCGGCCACAAAGATCGAGTCGGGGCCCTGCGCGCCCAGGTGCGCGTTCGTGCCGCGACCGGCGATCACGGTGCCCACAGCGAAGGAGGGGTTGCGGCCCAGCTGATCGAACATCACGGAAATCATGGAGCTGGTCGTGCTCTTGCCGTGGGTACCGGCCACCGCCACCACCTGCGAAAGCCCCATCACGGCGGCCAGCGCCTCGGAGCGGTGCAGAACCGGAAGGCCCTGCGCGCGGGCAGCGGCCAGCTCGGGGTTATCCTCGCGAATCGCGGTGGAAATCACCACGGTGTCGACGTCAACGATGTTCTCGGCGGACTGGGGCACGCTCACGTGGGCACCGGCGGCGCGTAGCGATTCAACGGCCGAAGATTCCGCGCGGTCCGAACCGCTCACGGTCACGCCGGCCTGCAGCATCAGCGCGGCGATAGCGCTCATACCCGCGCCGCCGATGCCGATGAAGTGCACGCGACCCAGCGCATCCATCGCGTGGCGCTCGGGGAACGGCGGGTTCAGGGGTGCCGGCAGCACCATCTCAAGATTCATCAGTTCAGTCATTAGTTCTCAGCTGCCTTCAATACTGCTTCGGCCATAACGCGAGCCGCGTCACGGATACCAAGTTTATAGGCTGCAGCGCCCATGCGCTCCAGTTCTTCGGGGTTTGCCATCAGCTCCGGAATCTCACGGGCAAACCACTCACCGGTGACTTCTGCGTCCTTCACCAGCAGGGCCGCGGAGGCCTCCACTAGGGAACGAGCATTCAGGGCCTGCTCACCATTACCAATGGGGAGCGGCACAAAAATAGCGGGCACACCCACCGCGGCAACCTCACTCACCGTGGCCGCACCGGCGCGCACCAGCAGCAAATCGGCGGCGGCGTACACGTCCTGCATGCCGTTGCTGAACTCAATCTGACGGAAGTTCGGGGCGCTCAGGGGCTCGCCGTTCTCGTCCAGAACGGTCTTGCCCTTACCGGTGATGTGCAGAATCTGGAAGTCCCACTCTGCGAAGCGATCACGGCAGGCCGACACGGCGTTGTTCAGGCTCAGCGCGCCCAGCGAACCACCGGTCACGATAACGGTGGGCTTTTCCGGGTCCAGGCCCAGGTTGCGGCGGGCCTTCGAACGGTGCGCGTCGCGGTTCAGGTAGGCAATCTCATCCTTCATGGGCATGCCCACCAGGGTCGCGTGCGGGAAGGGTGTATTGGGGAAGGCCACACCCGTAAACTTCGCGAAGCGACCGCCCAGACGGTTAGCCAGGCCGGGCTTCGCGTTCGCCTCGTGAATGACCACGGGAATCTTCGAGAAGAAGGCAGACAGGTACGCCGGCGGGCACACGTAACCGCCCACGCCCACAACGACGTCGGCCTCGGCGTCCTTAAGGATGCGGCGGGTCTTCGACAGGCCGCCCAGGAACTTCGCGGGGAAGGCAAGCGCCGCGCGATTAATGCTACGGGGGAAGGCCGCGCGGGGAATGAACTCGATATCGAAGCCGGCCGCCGGAACCAGGTCGGCTTCCATCTTGTCGGCGGTGCCCAGCATCAGAATCTTGGCGTTCGGTTCAAGGTCGCGAACGGCGCGGGCAATCGCAAGCATAGGATTAATGTGACCGGCGGTGCCACCACCGGCGAAGACTATAGAGGGTGCCTTCTTCGTCATAGGTCTCTCTCCCAATACATCGGTACAGCATCATTTTACGCTATCGTCCCGCACCACAGAGCGCGGCGGAACGCCCCCGACCGCGAGCTGTAGCTCAGGTCGGGGGCGCTTTGAAGGAACGCGGGGCCGAGAGGTAAGGCCGTGCTCGACCGCTGTCCACCTCGGAAAATCTCTCTACCGCTCTCCCCCACCGGGCTGACGGCGCGGCGACTGACCGTGCTGACGCTGCTGACGCTGAGCTCGGCGGGCGCGGTCCTCGGGATGCAGAGGCTGCAGGCCGGCGGGCAGACCACCGCGCCGATTCTGCGGACGACGACGCTCCCTGTGCCCGGGACGCCGGCCTCGGGTCTGCTGTTCCTTCGAGCCCTGCTCGGCCGGACGCTGAACCGGGCGAGCAGGTCGGGGCTGCTCGGTCTTGCCGGGTGCAGCCTTGCCGGGGGCTCGGCGCTCTCGGGCCTTCTGCTCTCGGGTTTCCCTCGTGCGGGCCGCCTTCTCGCGGTCCGTCTTCTGCCGCTCGGCTTCCTCCAGGGCTTTCTGCCGCTCGGCTTCCTCCAGGGCCTTCTGCCGCTCGGCCTCCTCACGGGCCGCTTCCTCACGAGCCGCACGGGCCTCTTCGCGGGCGCGCTCTGCCTCACGCTGCTGTTCGATGCGCTTCAACTCGCGACGCTGCTCCGGATCAAAGCCCAACCAGCGCCGGACAAAACCGCTCAGGCTGCCCAGCTTCGACAGCGGATGCTGCTCCTGCATCAGGTGGCCACCGACCTCGGCACGCTCCGCGGCCTCCTGCTCCACCACGGCCTGCAGGGGCAGGCGGCGCTTCCAATCGGCGTTTGCGCGGCGAATCTCGCGAGCGCTCTGGTTCTCAACGCTCGACGGGGCTGTCGCGCCTCGCAGGGGCGTCTGCCGGGCAAAGGCCAATAGTAGGCCCGCCGCGCACAGCGAAGACAGCAACGAGGAACCACCGTAGGAGACAAAGGGCAGCGGCACGCCAATCACCGGCAGAATACGGGACACCATACCCATATTGATGATGGCCTGAGAGGTCAGCCACACCATAATGCCGCCCGTCGCCAGGCGCACCAGCGGATCGGCGGTGCGCAGCATGATACGCACCGCACAGTACACCAGACCCACGTACAGCAGTAGAACCGCCATCGTGCCCAGAAGGCCCAGTTCCTCGCCAATAATCGCGAAAATGTAATCGTTGTGAGCCTCTGCCAGGTAGTTGTACTTCTGGCGCGACTGGCCCAGGCCAACGCCCAGGAAGCCACCGGTCGCCAACGCCACCTCACCCGAGTTCGCCTGATCACAGTTAGCGTTCGTGCACGAACCCCAGACGCCGAAGATACGGGCCACTCGGTTCGGGCTACTCAAAACGCCCAACAGGGCCAGCGCGGCAACCGCGCCGCCAATCTGCAGCATTGACCGACGTGAGGCACCGGCCATCCACATCATGCCCAAGAAAATGAAGCCGTACACCAGGGCCGTACCCATATCGCCGCCGACCATAATCAGCAGAATCAGGGCGCCCACACCGTAGATGGAGGGGAACAGGGTACGCCAGAAGCTCCGCGAAATATCGCCCTGGCGGTTATACACCCACGCCAGCCACATCACGATTGCAAGCTTCGAGAACTCCGAAGGCTGCATCTGCACGGGGCCCAGCTTAATCCAGTTACGGTTACCGTTCACCTCAACGCCGATAACCACCACCGCCAACTGCAGCACCAGGGCCACCGCAAGCATCGCGTTCACCACGACCTGCTTGTGATACCACCCCACCGGAATATTCGTAATGACGGCCATCGCCACCACACCGAGCACCAGGAAGAGAATCTGCGAGGACACCTGAGAGAACGGCGACTGGCCCTGCGAAATCATGGTGACGCTCGAAGCCGAGAGCACCATGATGCAGCCGAAAATCGCCAAACCCAGGGTCGTCACCAGTAGCATGACCGGCACATCCCACAGGTCAGCTTTCAGACCGCGACGGTACAGGCGCTTGCCAAACGAACGGGTCGGTGCCGTTATCTCCTTCAGGGCAGTCCACGGGGACGAGGCGTGCCCGGTCTGTTCGGAACGGCCAGCTCGCGAAGACGCAGAACGCTTCGAGGATGCGCTGGTACTCACATGCCCTCCTAAGGCTTGGAACGCCACAACCCACAGCGATGAATCGCGGCGGCGATAACAATTGGGAAAAGAGGCGGGGGTGGAACCCAAAACGTCCCACCCCCGAGAGCGCGGCTTAGGCGGCACGGGCCGCGAACGCCGCTACACGCTAGGGTACCGGCCGGGGCCGAATAGGCTACGACTGGGCCAGCTGATCGGCCACGGCGTTCGCAAACGCCTCGCCGCGCACCGCATAGTTCTTGAACTGGTCCATCGATGCCGCGGCCGGTGCCATCAGCACCGTGTCACCCGGCTGAGCAATCTCGGCGGCCTTCGCCACCGCGGCGTTCATGACGGCGATGCCGTCCGAGGGGTCGGCCACAGAGGCGGTCAGGTTGTAGGTCGGAACCTGCGGGGCGTGGTTGGCCAGGGCAGCCTTGAGGCCTGCGGTATCCGTGCCGATGATGAGCACGGCCTTCAGGCGCTTAGCGTGATCGGTAATCAGCTCGTCGTACTCCACGCCCTTCGACAGGCCACCGGCGATCCACACCAGCGAGGGGTAACCGCTCATCGAGGCATTGGCCGCGTGCGGGTTCGTGGCCTTCGAGTCGTTCACCCACATAATGTCGTTGGCGTACCCCACCAGCTGGTTGCGGTGCGCGCCGGTCTTGAAGGAACGCAGACCCGCACCCACGGCCTTCGGATCGACGTCGGCGGCACGGCACAGGGCGGCCGCGGCCAGGGCGTTCTCGACCGTGTACTGGGCCGGCATCTTGCCCGGCGCGGGGGCCAAATCCTGCACGACGCCCAGCTCGAGCGCCTCGTTGTAGCGGTTCTTCAGGAAGGCGCGGTCTACGATGATATTCTCAGCCAAGCCGAGCATCGACACGGCCGGCATCTGGGTGGCGCTGAAGCCAATCGCGCGAGCGCCCTCCACCACGTCGGCCTCCTCCACCATGCGCAGGGTGTCGGCGTGGTCGGTGTTGAAGATGCAGGCCACCTGGGTGTTCTCATACACGCGGGCCTTATCGGCCTTGTAACGTTCGAAGGAACCGTGCCAATCCACGTGATCCTCGGCAATGTTCAGCACGACCGAGGCGTAGGGCGACAGGGAGAAGGTCCAGTGCAGCTGGAAGCTCGACAGCTCCACCGCGAAAAACTCGTAGGGCTCATCGTCGGCAATCGCGTACACAATCGGCATGCCCACGTTGCCCACCTGAATGGATTTCTTGCCCGCGGCCTTCAGAATCGAATCCGTCATGCCCACGGTCGTGGTCTTGCCGTTCGTGCCGGTCAGGCACAGCCACTTGGGGCTGGGACGGCCGGCACGGTCGTTGAGGCGCCAAGCCAGCTCCACGTCACCCCACACCTGGATACCGCGCTCGTAGGCATCCAGCATCACGGGGTGGTCGGGGCGAATACCCGGAGAGGTCACCACCAGCTCGGGGTCCTCGCCCTCGACCTGCGGCAGGGCGAGCATGTGCTCGGGGCCGAACAGGCCGCTCACCGGTCCGTACGCGTTACGGTAAACCTGGATGCGCTCACGCTTCTCGGGGGTGTCTGCCCCGTCGATAACCGTGATGCGCGCACCCAACTGCGCGAGCACATCCGCGGCGGCGTCACCGCTGGTACCCATACCCACGACCACGACGTGCAGACCGGCCCAGGGGGCATCCCAGCTGGTCAGCTGCGCGAGGCGCTCGTTCTCGTACACCGGGTTGACGGCAATCGCCTGGGCGTTTGCCTCACGGCGGGCGCGCAGTGCGTCCTGTTCCATAGTTGACATTAGTGAATCACTCCAGAAGTCTGAGAGAACCAGTCGCCGAAGAAGAGAGCCAGGGCCACCAGCACGCACAGGGCGTTGACAACCCAGAGGCGGAACACGGAGTTCACCTCGCCGCTGCTGACGGTGCCGGGCTCCAGGCCCTTCTTATCGATTGAGTACTTGCCGTTCAGACCGGTCTTCTCCATGTGGTGGTGGAAGGGGGTCATACGGAAGTAACGGTGCGCGTGCAGGGGCTTCTCCCCCGCCGCAACCGAGCGCTTGCGGCTGACCTTGAAGACAAACTTCTGAACGATTACGGAGAAGACCTCCAGCACCGGAATCAGTGCCATGACCAGCAGCAGGAGCTCGGTGCGGGTGAACAGGGCGAAGGCAACCATCGCACCGCCCAGGGCCAGGGAGCCGGAGTCGCCCATGAAGATCTGCGCCTTCGAGACGTTCCACCAGAGGAAGCCGGCCAGGGAACCGATCAAGGATGCGGCAATCAGCGCCAGTGAACCCGGGTCGCGCACGTCGTAGCAGGCGGTGCCGGCGCCCGCGGTGCAGGCGTGCACGTACTGCCAGATGCTGATGGTCAGGTAGCCCGAGAAAATCGTCATCATCACGCCACCGGCCAGGCCGTCCAGGCCGTCGGTGAAGTTCACGGCGTTCGTGCCCGACAGGGAGATGAGGGTAATCCACACGGCCACCAGGATGGACCCAAACACCGCACCGGCGGCAAAGAGGTCAATCGGCAGGTCGCGCACAAAGGAAATCGCGGTGGACGCGGGGCGCGCGCCAGACTCGTTGGGGAACTGGAAAGCCAGGAAGGCGAAGGGAACGGTCACCGCGAGCAGGCCGATGGTCTTCTGACGCTCGGTCAGGCCCTCGTTGCCCTTGTGCCGGAACTTCATGATGTCATCCGCAGCGCCCACACCGAGCATGCCCAGGGTAAAGGCGATGGTCAGCCACGCGGTGGCGCTCGGCAGCGGCGAGGTGCCGAAGAAAACGGCGCTAATGCCCACGGTCAGCAGGTACGCAAGAATCGCCGCCGGGATGAAAATCAGACCGGCCATGGTGGGGGTGCCCGCCTTGTACTGGTGGGCGACGGGGCCCTCATCGCGAATCAGCTGACCGAGCTTGAGGGACTTCATCTTCTTGATGAACACCGGAAGCGCGGTCAGGGAGATAAGGAACCCGAGGATTCCTGCAATCAACACGGTAATCATGAAGCGTTACCCTTCGTTGGTGGTCTGTGCGGGGGTGCTGGACTCGGTACCGTCCAGGTGAGCAGCCAGGTGCTCGCTCAGGTCGGTAGCCTCAACAAAGTCGCCGGCGGAAAGCCAGGTCGGGGCCTCGTCCTCGGCGGAGCCGAAGCTCTCCTCGGCGAACGCGAATTCGTCGCCCAGCAGGCCCAGCTTCGCGCCGTTCGAGGACTTGAAAAGCACGATATCGCCGGGACGCAACTCGGCACGCAGAATCTGGGCGGCCTCCTGCGGGGTCTGAACCCAGGTCGCCTCATTACCCCAGGAGCCTTCCAGGTGCGCGGCGTTATAGACGGGCTTAGCGATGTCACCGACCGCGATGAGCTTCGAAATGTTCATGCGCACCACGAGGCGGCCAAGGTGATCGTGCTCCTGAACGGACACATCGCCCAGCTCCAGCATGGCGCCCAACACGGCCCAGGTGCGGTGCGGCTGACCGGTCGCCGGGTCCACGGTGCGGCCCAGCTGTGCGAGGGTGCGCAACGCCGCCGCCATAGACTCGGGGTTGGCGTTGTAGGCATCGTTAATGATGGTCACGCCGTCGGCACGGTCGGTGCGGGCCATGCGCCACTTGGAGGCAGCCGCCGCGCCGTTGAGTGCGCGGGCAATCTTCTCGCCCGCAATACCGCTGTTGTAGGCGACAGCCGCAGCGGCCAGCAGGTTGTGCACGTGATGCTCACCGATCAGGCGGGAGGAAATCTCGTGCTCACTGCCATCGGGCAGGCGCAACGTGAACTCGGGGCAACCGGCATCGGTGGTGCGCAGGTTCAGCGCCGCCACGTAGCGCTCGTAGGGCTGGCCGTTTTCGTCGGTCTTCTCCCCCACGCCGAAGTAGGTGACGGGGGCGACCGAGCGGGAGGCCATGCGCAGCACGCGCGGGTCATCCGCATTCAGGGAGAGGGAGCCGCCGGGCTGAACGCCCTCGGCCAGCTCACCCTTGGTGCGTTCGATATTATCCACGCCGCCGAACTCGCCGGCGTGGGCGGTGCCGACCTTCAGGATTGCGCCGTGGTCGGGACGCGCAATATTCGCCAGGTATTCGATGTTGCCCACGTGGTCAGCACCCATCTCGATGACCAGGTAGCGGGTGGACTCGTCCGCACGGAAAACCGTCAGCGGCACACCCACCTCGCTGTTGTAGGAACCCACCGGAGCGACCGTGGGGCCCTCGGGGGTGAAGATGGCGGCCAGCAGGTCCTTCGTGGTGGTCTTACCGGCCGAACCGGTAATACCGACGACCGTCAGCTCGCCCTGCGCGCGCATCTGCTCAATCGCGTAGCGGGCCAGGTCGCCCATGGCCAGCACCACGTCGGGAACGCGGATGCTCGGGTAGGGAACGCCCTGCTCGTCGACGACTTCGCGCTCGACCAGGGCAAGGGTTGCGCCCCTCTCGAACGCCGTGGGAACGAACCTGTGACCGTCCGTGACGGCGCCGGGCTTTGCCACGAACAGGGTGCCGGTCTCCACCTCGCGAGAGTCGGTGGTGGCGAAGGTCGCGTGCAGCTGCTCCTCACGGCCGTCCAGGCCGATTGCGGTGCCGCCGGTCGCCTCCAGAATCTGGGCGGCGCTGAGCTTAATCATTCTCTACCTACCTTCAGCGGTCTCGGTCGTCTCGGTGGCCTGCGCGGCCCCTGCGGTGTCAATCATGCGGCGGTAATCGGGGAGCACCTCGAAGCCGTGGGCGTGCAGCGCGCGAGCGGTCTCCACACGGTCGTCCAGGGCGATATCCACGCCGTCGACATCCTGCTCGGTCTCGTGACCGCGGCCGGCAATGAGAATCGCATCGTGCTCGGTAGCCATAGCAATCGCCGCATCGATAGCCGCCGATCGCGGGGAAATATTCAAAATCTGCTGGGCTCGACGGTTCTCCGCATTATGCGCACCTTCCTAACCCGCGGCGCGCATCGGGGCGGGCGCTTCGCCGCGAGGGCCATCATCAGGCACGATAAACACATCGGCATTCTGCGCGGCAATCGCACCCATGATGGGGCGCTTGAGGTGATCTCGTTCGCCAGTCGCACCGAACACAATCATGACCTTGCCCCCGTCAGGACGATCCATAGCCTCCAGCGCGCGGGTCAGGCCGTCAGGATTATGCGCGAAGTCCACGATGGCATGTGGAGCCAGCGAAATTAGCTGCATACGGCCGGGCACCACGGGAGTGAGCGCCGGACCGGCAGCCAGGGCAGGCAGTAGCAACTCGCGCTCAGCGGCATCAGTATCGAGGTACGCCATGAGGGCAGCCAAGGCTGCATTCGAAACATTGAAATCTGCAGGCAGGCCCGTGTAGCACTCGATACTCTCGCCGGTGCCGTTCTCCAGGTAGAAACGGTGGCCCAGACCCTCTCGCTGCACGCGGACCACAGCCCAATCGCGCTCACCAAACTCGGCGGGGACCTCGGCGAGACCGGCGCCTCGGGCGGTCACCAGGCGGTACACGTGCTCTGCGCCCATCCGTTCGGCGGCGGAGGCGTACATCTTCTCACCCCAGCTATCATCCGCGGTAATGACAGCCAGCTCTGCACGCTCCGGAGTAAACAGCTGAGCCTTCGACTCGAAGTAACGCTCCATCGTGCCGTGCAAGTCCAAGTGATCCTGGGTCAGGTTCGTAAAGCCAGCCACAGTGTACTTCACACCGTCGACGCGGTGATAGTCAATCGCGTGGGAGGACACCTCCATCGCCGCGCACCGCAGACCGTGCTCACCCATGATGGTCAGCAGCGAGTGCACGTGGGGCGACTCGGGAGTGGTCATCTTCGAGGGCACAGACACGCCATCAATCAAAATCTGAATCGTGCCAATCAGGCCGGTCTTCGCCCCCAAGCCGGTGCGGAAAATAGACTCCAACATATAAGTGGAGGTGGTCTTGCCATTCGTGCCGGTCACCGCGTAACGGTGAGTAGCGGGGAAGGATGCCGAACCGTAAATCTGCGCGGCCAGAGGGCCCACGTACTCGCGCAGGTGCTCGGTCACCAGCAGCGGAACCGCAGCCTCACCCAGCAACTCGGCGCCGGCGGCATCGGTCAGAATCGCCGCGGCTCCCAGCTTCAGGGCGCCCTCGGCGAATTGCGCGCCGTGCACCTTCGCACCGGGCAGGGCCACATACAGGTCTCCCGCGCAGACACCTCGCGAGGCCATGCTGATGCCGGTCACCTCCACGTCCCCAACAGCGCCGCTCTGCTGCGCGGCCGGACGCGAGCTCACCTCGGCACCGAGATCACGCAGGGTGTCGAGAAGGTGCCCCAGGCTCACGGGGCGCACAGATTTCGGGCGCAGAGTCTGGGCATCGCCGCCCAGCAGATTCGGGCCGGATGCGTGAGATGCGGTATCCATCATCCTTCTTTCCTCTCCGCGGATTGGGCGGGGAGCTCGCTATTGTGGTGCCTCGGGGCACACGGGGTCATTCAATATTTTACGGTCTTAATCTCTTGGCGGGTGTTCAGAATCTTGATTCACCCGCGCGAAGAGACGGTCTCTACCCGTTACTCTTACCGTCCGCGAAGATCGGAATTATCTCCGGTTCACCGGTAGAACGCGGCACATTATAGGTGTGCAGAGTCTTTTCCATAATCTTGGAGAACTCAGCCGTCGTACCCACGCCACCTTCAGGGCGCTGCATGGTCACGGCGACCAGGAAACGCGGATCCTCGATGGGTGCCAGGCCAACGAACGAGGTCGTGTTACCGTCGTAGCCGCCCTTCTCGCTGGGCGTCTCAGCCGTACCGGTCTTGCCACCCACCCGGTAGCCGGTGACCTTCGCGGTGCGGGCGTGGCCCTGCTCCACCATATTCTCCATCAGCACGCGGCAGGAGGAGGCGGTCTCCTCGCTCACCATGCGCACGCCAGCCTCCACGGGGCGCTTGTGCTCGGTGCCGTCCGCGTCAATGATGGCGTCCACGATGCGCGGCTTCAGACGAACGCCCTTATTGCCCAGCGCCTGGAAAATCATGGCGGTCTGCAGCGGAGTCTGCGCAACACCCTGACCGAACAGTACCGTGTACTGCTGACGGCCGTCCCAATCACGCCAATCAGCAAGCAGGCCCTGCTCCTCGCCGGTCAACTCAATGCCGGTGAACTCACCAACACCGTACTTCTTTAACCAGTTGTAGCGCTCTTCCTTGCTGAGCTTCTGAGCGACCAGCAGCACACCGGTGTTCATCGAGTCAGCAATAATGCCCGAGAAAGTACGCCGCTGCGCCCCGTGCTCAAACGCATCCTTGAAGGTCTGGCCGTCAATCGTGATGGTCGCGGGCACATCATACACGCTAGTCGGAGTCGTCAGGCCCTGCTCAATCAGCGCCGAAGAAGTCAGCATCTTCTCGGGCGAACCGGGCTCCACGTTCTGCGAAATAGCGCGCGGAGTCATGTCCGCAGCGTCCTCGATGGTCTTCGCGCCGGGGTCCATGGTCGAGGAATCCGCCAGCGCCAGCAGGGAGCCGTCCCGCACGTCCATGACGATTGCGGTACACCACTCCGCTTTGAGCTCCTCGGCGCGGGCGCGCACAACCTGCTGGGCGAAGTACTGGATGTCTCGGTTAATGGTCAGACGCACGTTCTTACCGTCAACCGCGAGGCGCTGCTCTTCCTTCGCCACCGGGATACGCACACCATCAGCACTAATCTCGTAGGTGCGCTCGCCGGGGGTTCCGGCCAGCTCCTTTTCGAAGACACGCTCAATGCCCACGGAGTAGTTACGGGACACCGTACCGCCCGTACCGTTGCCGTCTGCCTCTTCAACAATGTTGTACTTACCGACCACGGAGCCGCCCACGCTGCCGTTGGGGTACAGGCGCTGCGAGAAGGCCTCGCCGTAGATGAAGGGCGCGCCGAGGTCGTCAATTTTATGGAAAATCTCGGGAGAAACGTCGGTCTTAATGACCGAGTACTTGGAGGTGCCGTCCAGCTTCGACTTGATAAATTCGTCGGTGATGCCCGGGTCCACGCTCTTGAGGATATCGGTTATCTCGTAGACCAACTGGCTCGGGGTCACCTCGACCTTCTCGGTGCGGTCCTCGTTGTAGCGCTTGAAAGTGGCGACAGCCGTCTGATCCGCGGTGAGGTTGTAGCGCTGCACCGAGCGGGCCATGACGTTGCCGTTAATATCGAGAATCTGCCCGCGCACTGCGGGAAGCACCTGCGAACGCAAGCGCTTCTGGCGCGAGGCGTTGGCAACCCCGCCGGGATCAAAGCCCTGACGCACGAAAAGATTTACGCCGATAACACCCAGGGCACCGGTAGCAGCCGCACCGGCCAGAAAGCCTCGGCGGGTCAAATCCGGCTTCCCGGATGCCGATTCGTTCGCGTGATGGCGCGCGTCGAAGCTCATTCAGGGGTATCCTTTCGCGGTTCTCGTGCTGTGTGGGGTGTCGGTTGGGGGCGGCTAGCGGGTGGCCTGGCCGTTCTGTGCGGTGCCGTTAGCGGCACCGTTGTTCGTATTGGTGTTCGTGTTGGCGGCGTTCGCGCTGTTCGCAGCGGCGGAGGCGCTTGGCCGGGCGGACTGCTGCGCCGCGCCGTTGTTTGTAGCGCTGTTCTGCGAGGTCCCGCTGTTCGTGGCGTTATTGGCCGCGGCGGGGCTAGCCGTTGCGCTCGCCGAGGCGCTCGCGGCCGCGCTTGCGTGACGTTGCTGGGTGGTCTTATCCGCATCCACCACGCTCTTGGCGTAGCTTTCCTCGGAGCCTGCGGCCGGGGGCGCAATCAGGTTTTGTTCCTTGGTCGCGGCCTTGCCGGTGGGGCTGGCCGCGGGCGCGGGGGTTCCCTCAATCTTGGAGGTCTGCAGGTTCAGGGTGGCCTGCGAGGAGCTGGCGAACATGCCCAGGGCGCTCGCGCGCACCGCCAGGTCCTGGGGCGCTTCCTTGAAACCGATCTCCTGCTGCAGGGCCTGGTTCTCCTGCACGAGACGCTGTTCCTGCGCGCGCAGGTCCACCATGTCGTACTGTCGGGTCACGATTAGCACGTTGAGTAGCAGGATAAAAATCAGGGTCAGCGGGATAGCGGCAAAAACGGCCAGCATGGTCGGCGGGCTCAATCGGCGGGCGCGGCGGGTCACCGCGGACAGCGGCGTGCGTCGGGTGACGACCTCTTCCTCGCGCGGTTCCTCGGTTCGGGCCGCAGCACGTACCGGTCCGGGAACGTGGCCCGCGGTGCGCTTACCCCCGTGGGAGGCTGCGGTGCTTGCCGGGCGAACCAAGGGCTGAGAAGCGGTAACCGGGTCCACCCGCGCGCTACGGGTACGGCCGGAATGTACACCCTTGGAGGTGCGGGTCACGCCCACGCTGTGCGAGGCGTTCGAGGAGCCCAGGCTCGAGCTTAAAGCACCGGATGCACCCGCCGAGGGGCGCGAAGAACCGGCGCGTCGAGTCCGCGGGGTACCCTGGGCGCGAGTGGGGCGCTGGGATGCGTGCTGGGTGCTCACTCTTCTTCGCTCTCTAAATCTTCGTCTTACGAGGTTACATGCGTCTGCTACCCCCATGGGGTAAACAAACTGTTACTAGGAGGGGATGCGAATCTTCTCGGCGGCGCGCAGCTTGGCGCTGGCCGCACGAGAGTTTTGCGCAATCTCTTCCTCGGTAGGCGGCTCCGCGCCGCGGGTGATGATCTTGACCGTAGGCTTGTGTTCCTCGAGCTCCACGGGGAATCCCCTCGGGGCCTTGGAGGTCGCCTCGGCCGTGAGGGCGCGCTTCACAATCTTGTCTTCCAGGCTGTGGTAGCTCATCGCGACGAATCGGCCACCCAGGTTCAACGCATCCAGAGCCGCGGGGACGGCCCGTTCGAGTGCCTCCAGCTCGTGGTTGACCTCGATGCGCAACGCCTGGAAGGTGCGCTTGGCGGGGTGGCCGCCGGTACGCTGAGCCGCGACGGGAACCGCCTTCTGAATAATGCGCACGAGCTCGCCGGTGGTTTCCAGGGGCACGTTGGCACGGGCGGCGCAGATGGCGCGGGCAATGCGCGAGGCGAACTTCTCCTCACCCCAATTGCGGATAATGCGGCGCAACTGATCTTCGCTGTACTCGTTGACCACGATGCGCGCGGTGAGCTCATCCTCGGAGTTCATGCGCATATCCAGGGGCGCGTCATAGGAGTACGCGAAGCCGCGGGCTCGTTCATCCAGCTGCATGGAGGAGACTCCCAGATCCAGCAGGACACCGTCAATCCCCTGCACCCCGGCAGTTTCCATGGCGCGGTCGATTTCGTCGTAGACCGCATGCACGGGAACAAAACGCTCGCCGAAGCGAGCCAGGCGCTCACCGGCAATGGAGTGGGCCTGCAAGTCTCGGTCAATACCGATGAGCACCAGGTTCTCGAACCGCTCCAGTAACGCCTCGGAGTGCCCACCCATGCCCAGGGTTCCGTCAATCACGTAGGCGGTTCCACGTTCCTCCACGGCACGCTCAATGCCGGGCGCCAGCAGGTTAATGCAACGGTCCAGCATGACAGGCACGTGGCGTTCACTGGCATCGCGCTCGGAGAGGTTGTCGATGGAGGCGCCGGTGACCTTCACCGAGGAGCCGGAGGTGCCGGCTTCGGGGGCGCGTTCTACGCTCATGGGTGCTCCTGTGTGAGGTAATCCTGCGTGGTGGTGAGTGGTGTGTCGATAAAGTATGTGGAGAGTGCAGACCGCGCATCGGGTCCGCACCGATTTACCGCCCTGCCGGCTCGGCGTTCCTGTCGTCTCCGTGTCTCTGCCGATTCGAACGGGCTGTCGAATCGTTAGAGCAGGGGGCTGAAGGGGTCTTCATCCAGGGCCGCGAACTCGGCTTCCGTGCGGGCCAGGTACTCCTCCCAGGCGGAGGCGTCCCAGATTTCCGCGCGGGTTCCGGACCCGATGACCACGAGCTGGTCGCCAAGCCCGGCGTACTGCCGAAGAATCGGAGGGATGGTGATGCGCCCCTGTTTATCGGGTAGCTCATCCGAGGCTCCCGAGAGGAATACTCGCAGGAAGTCGCGGGCGGCTCGCCCCGGCAGGGGTGCGCTGCGCATCCGCTCGTGGATGCGTTCGAATTCCGCGGAGGGGAAAACGTACAGGCATCGTTCCTGACCGCGGGTCAGAACGAGGCCTGCTGAGAGTTCCTCACGGAATTTGGCGGGGAGGATGATGCGCCCTTTGGCGTCCATCCGTGGCGAATAGGTTCCCAGGAACATTCGCGTCACCTCCCCCGTGTGTGCCTGATGCTGAGCCTGTCGTGCGCCCTCGCCTCACGTCCCTTCCGATGGCGCTTGCGGAGCGAGCGGAAGAATACGACGTGCGCCCTGCACCACAGTGGAACGGGTGCGGAGCACGGCTGAGGGAGGGGACTTCAGCCTTCTCCTCCACTTTACCCCACTTTCCACCACCTCCCCCACCTCGAGGAAGGTCTTTTAGGGTTTTTATTCCTTCTTTTGCATTTTTTATCTCAGCACACAGCTTCTACACAGGTTAGAGCCGTTTAGCGGCAGAACTTAGATACACAGCAGCAGAGTGGCACGAGGCACACATAAAAGGAGTTAGCGCCTATTCCGGGCGGGCTATATATACCTTCACCCGGGGCAACCAGCTTGCCGTACGCAGAAGGATTGAAAGCGAAGCCCACAAGCCCCCCAAGCAAGAAAAAGGCTACTTGGAGAAGGACACCGGGCACGAAAAAGCGGAGGCGAGACATACGTCTCGCCTCCGCTTGGGAAAGTCATTATGAGTTCCGGCTTGAACCCTTCAACTCGGCATCCTTAGCCAGGTATTTTCACCTCGGTATCTTCACCTCGTTATCTTCGGTCCGAAACCTGCTGTCCCGGGCCATCAACAGGTTTTAGTTCTGACCGTTGTTGCGCTCGTCCCAGCGCTCCTCCAGGCGGTTCATGAAGGCCGAGCGCTCCTTCTGCTCACGAGAGCGGGCGCGGGCTGCACCGCTAGCCTTGCCTCCCAGGAAGGAATCCACGGGGGTCTTCTTGCTGGTGCTGGCGAAGTACACGCCGAAGGCCGCAAAGAGGAAGCCGAGCACGCCCACCCAGATGAGATGAGAGGCGACGGCGCCAATGATACTGCCCAGGCCGATTAGCACGCAGAGAATCCCGAGCGCCAACTGTCGAGCGCTAAACACGGGGGCGGTATTGCCGGTGGAGGACATGGACGAGGCAAAGTTCGGATCCTCATTGCTCATGAGTTCTTCGAGCTGCTCAAGAACTTTCTGTTCACGCTCGGACAGGGCCATCATGTTCTCCTTTGTCTTTCTGACAACGCGTTCGCGCCGGTATCCGCAGCGGGTTGAAACGCACCCCGTGGCGCGTGCGCACTCTTTGGTTCCATCCTACCGCGCAAGGCGCGAGCAACGCACTATTTTTAGCCTATCAGCTACTTATTTTACGAACCATTTTGGGGCTATTTCGACACGTGGATGCGACAGGGCCGGGGAACTCACCAGCCGCCCGTTTCTTTCAGCCTTCGCCGCTGCGATGGTCCGCCGATTCTCCTGTCCCTCTATCCGTCACGAGCCTCTTCCGCGGAACCTGCCTCGGCCCCTCCCGAGCGGCCGTCGGCCTTCCGGTCGGGTAGCGCAACCCTCGAGGCCGGTTTGATGCTCTCGGCCGAGTACTTCCGCTGAGTCGCGTCCATGACGTGCTCACTCCCGGACCAGCGACCGGCCTTCACGAGCACCGCCTCGGTAGCCTCCGGCGCGAGCTTCGACGATCGGGAGTTCAGATCCCCGAGGTTCACCGCGCCTCCGCTCCCCCGATTCCTCGACCCCCGCCCGGCGGGCTTGTACTCGATGGATTCGAAGAGAGCCTGCTGCACCCCGTCCTCGGCGCGAGCCAGCTTCTCAGCCCGCACGCCAACCAGGCGGATGGGTCGCGGTGCCTCGTCCCCGGTCAGGATTCCGTCGGCCCGCAGCGCCTCCAGCGCCAGCTCGGCGATGCGCATTCCCGAATCCAGGGGCGAGCTGAGGGGCACGGATCGAGTGTGGGTCTCGAAACCCGCATAGCGAATTTTCAGGCTCAGCCGCCCCGCGAGGCGACCGGATTCGCGCAGACGCCGCCCGAGCTTGAGGCTCAGCTCGCGCACAACCCCGCTGATGGCGGCGGCATCGGCGGTATCTTCGGAGAAGGTATGCTCGCCGCCCATGCTCTTCTCATCGCGTTCGGTCAGGACGGGCCGGTCATCAATGCCCCTCGCAACAGTCCAGAGGTATTCCCCGTGGGAGGTGCCGAAACGGTCCCGAAGCCACTCGATGCTCATGGACCGCAATTGTGCAATGGTCTGGATTCCGTAGCCGGCCAAAAGCTTTGTGCTTTTCGAGCCCACGCCCCACAGCGCCGTGACAGGGCGCGGGTCGAGGAATTCCTGCACGCGGCCGGGCGGCACAGCCCATAGGCCGTTGGGCTTACTGCCGGTCGAGGCCATCTTGGCCAGCAGTTTATTGGGAGCCACCCCCGCCGAGGAGGGCAGGGAGAGTTCCCCTGCGATGCGCTCACGCGCCCGCTGCGCCAATTGCACGGGGTCCTGCCCGTGCCGGTAGGCGCCCGTAAGATCCACGAAGGCCTCGTCCACGCTCACCTGCTCTACCAGCGGGCTAAGGTCACGCAGAATACCCATGACGGCTCGGGAATAGTACCGGTAATCCGCGCGCAGGGGAAGGACCGTGGGGTGCGGGGCCTCGGAGAGGGCCCGGCTGGGAGGCATGCCCGAATGACCCCCGTGGGCGCGCGCCTCATAGGAGGCCGAGCATACCACTGAGCGAGGGCCCGTCGGCGCAACGATAATGGGCTTACCCCGAAGCGAGGGGTTCTCGAGGAGTTCGACGTTGACAAAGAAGGCATCCATATCGAGATGCATAATGACGCGCGCATTATCGCGGCCCGGCTTACTCACCCCTCAACCTCCCTTCGACAGCTTTCACCATACCCCAAATATAGCACACGTCTACGAATTAAGCTCCCAAATATTAGTAAACATATTCGTAAATGCCCCGTGTGGCGCGTTTCTCCACTAAGCTAGAGGGGTGCACACCGCACCCATGCCCATCGTCCCCACGTACACCGAGGATAGTATGACGACCCCTTCCCCCGCCGGAGGCTCCGCAGAGCTGTCCGCAGGCATCGCCGAGGCTCTCGAACATGAGCAGAGCGCCTACCTGAACGCCTTCAATACCCTGCTGGCCGAGTTCTTTGCCGCGCAGCGCGAACTATTGGAGGGCATCTCCCCCGAGACCCTCCCCCTGCTGGAGGCCATCGAATCCCTTTCTACCGGCGGCAAGCGTCTGCGTGCCCTGCTGAGCTATTGGGGTTGGCGCGGGGCGGGAGGCGCACCCGTGACCGAGAACCGCGGCACCTGGTCCATCGTGAAGGCCGGCATGGCGGTGGAGCTATTCCAGACCTCCGCGCTCATTCACGACGACATCATCGACCGCTCCGACACCCGCCGCGGCGCCCCCTCCGTGCACAAGCGTTTCGAGGCCGCGCACGAGCAGAATAACTGGCGCGGCGACGCCTTCAACTACGGTCTGACCGGCGGCATCCTGGCCGGCGACCTGACCCTCGCCTGGTCGGCGGAGGTCTTTGCGTCCCTGGGCGAGGGCGCACTATACGGTTCCCCGGCGCGCACCATTTTTGACCGTATGCGTTCTTAGGTTCTGGCCGGGCAGTACCTGGACGTCTACTCCGAGGTGCTCGACACCGAAGATGTCGCTTCGGCCCTGCAGCGAGCGCTCAACGTGATTCGCTTCAAGTCCGCCAAGTACTCGTGCGAGCGCCCCTTCACGATCGGTGGGGCCCTGGCCCTGCAGGCTCGGGCTTTGGAGAGCGGGGCCGGTGCAATCAGCGAGGAGCACCCGGTGCTTGCCGGCTACCGGGCCTTCGGCCTGCCGCTTGGTGAGGGCTTCCAGCTGCGCGACGACGAGCTGGGCGTTTTCGGTCGTCCCGAGGTGACCGGCAAGCCCGCCGGTGACGACCTGCGGGAGGGTAAGCGCACCGTCCTGGTGGCGCTGACCTCCGCGGCCCTCAGCGAGCAGGAGGCAGCGCTCCTGCACGACAGCCTGGGCAACCCCAACCTGAGCGAGGAGCAGGTGGAGCGCATCCGTGAGCTCATGGTGTCCTCGGGTGCTTTCGCCGAGCACGAGCGGCTGATTGAGCAGAAGTCCCGCGCGGTCTTTGAGGCTCTGGATGCGCTGGAGCTCGACGAGCTCGTGCGCGCGGCGCTGAGCGATATCGTAGACCGCGCGCTGCGCCGCAAGTCCTAAACGGGCGTGCCTTCAGCGCCGCGGGGCCTTCACCGCGGGGCGTGAGGAGGACCTAGGAATAGCGGCGAGGTGCATAGCGAAGGAATCGTTAAACGACAGCGGATGGGGTAGCGTGAACGCTACCCCATCCGCTGTTTTATCAGTTGAGTTCCCGCCGTGCGAAGACCGCCCGGGCCGGGGTGTTTACCGGCCTCCTGTGCCTCCGCGTTGCGGCGCTACCCTCCGGTGCTACCAGGCCAGGGCCTGGGCGCGGCGACGGATCTCGGTCTTACGACCGTCAATCAGTGCGTCGATCGGGCGGCCGGGCAGGGATTCGTCCTCGGTGTACAGCCAGACGATGGCTTCCTCATCGCTAAAGCCGGAGTCCTTCAGCACCACGAGGGTGCCCTTGAGGGATTCCAGCACGCGCGAACCGTTCAGGAACAGCGCGGGAACCTTGCGCACGTTGGTTTCGGGGTCGCGCAGGGCGATGAGCGTACCGTCAGAAATCAGGTTGTGCACGCGGGTCACCTTCAAATCGAGGGCCTGCGCAATATCGGGAATAGTGACCCAATCGCCGACGAGGGCGAAGGTCTGAGCAATGTTTTCGTTAGTCACCTTTTAAGAGTGCCAGAGCCGACTCATATTTACCACTTTCGACCCGCGCAGCCGCGCGGAGCGTCACAATCCGCTCAGCCGGTTGCCTGAGAATCAGCGGAGTATTGCCCTCCCGATGCCCCTTTCCCCCCCGCGCGATTGGGCCGAGCGATAAGATAGAGGCCGTATGAATATTCCCCTCCCGCGCCCCCGTTCTTCCGCGCACACTCACTCATCGCCCTCGCATCCTCCTGCCTCTTCTACTGTTCCTCCGGCCACCACCGCGCCCGCACAGGGTGCCACGGTCGGCTCTTCGGAGTGGCTGAGCGGTGCCATTATTGAGGGGCACTACCAGATGGGTTCGCTCATTGGGCGGGGCGGCATGAGCGAGGTCTACTACGCGCTGGATCTGTGGTCGAACAATCCTGTGGCGCTCAAAATCCTCTCCCCTTCCCTGGCACAGGACGCCGCCAACCGGCAGAAATTCCACCGCGAGGAACGCTCGATGCGCCAGGTGGGCGGCGGACATACGGTGGGTGTCATCTCTTCGGGCACCGAGTACGTGGCCGGGCAGATGGTCATGTACATCGTGCTCGAATACGTGCACGGTTGCACGCTTAGCCAGCTATTGCGCACGCGGCGCGCACTGAGCCTGGGCGAGGCGCTGGAGGTTCTATTACCGGTGGTTGATGCTCTCTCGGAGGTGCACGCCAACCGCTACCTGCACGGCGATATTAAGCCGGGCAATATTCTTCTGGACGCCAACGGCCAGGTGAAGCTGACGGACTTCGGTCTGTCACGCCGCGACGATCAGGTGGATTCCGGCGCCCCCATGGGTACTCCCGCCTACGTGGCGCCGGAGGTCCTGGACCCGCAGGTGAAGGTGGGCGCGCAGGCCGATATCTTCGCGCTCGGCGTCATGATGTACCGCATGCTGGCGGGGCGACTGCCCTTCGTGGGTTTGGAGAACGACCAGCAGGTGCTATACCACAATGCCAATATTGAGATGCCCCCGCTCGGCGATATCGCCCCGGGCATCGACCGCGACGTGGCCGGAATTATTGCCTGGTGTACCCGCAAGCAGCCGCAGGCCCGCCCCGAGGACGCCACCGAGCTTTTCGCCTCTCTCAAGGAGGTTGCCGAGTCTCTCGGCGAGTCCGAGCTGTCCTGGTGCGCTCCGAGCGTCCCGGAGCCTACCTCAAGCCTGTGGGAGGCGGTGGCCGAGATCGCCGAGCGCAGCGGCGCGGGGCAGATGGTGCGCAACACCCCCATCAGCGCGTTTAGCGATGCCGGAGACTTGCTCGCCTACGACGTTTATTCTCCGGATAGCCTGCTCACCGGTTCCCGAGAGGAGGTGCATCTAGCCGACGTGGACGCGGAGGACTCGGTGCTCAACCCCGAGGGTATTCCCCCGCTCAAGAGTTCGGCCCCCGAGGCTTCGGCTGCCTCCGATGCCGCCAAGTCCACCGAGGCCGATAACTCGCGGGAGTCGGAGGGGGATCAAAGCTCCGGCGCCTCATCCGATGCATCCGATGCACCGTCCGTCGGCATCGGCCCGCAGACCGAGCAGGAGTTTATCTCGACCTTCGGTGAGTACGCCCCCATCTACGCCGAGCGCGCGCTCAACACCTACCCCGATTACTCAGAAAGCACCGAGGAATCGGGCGGGTCGTACGCCAGTGAGGGTTCTCGGCGGGATTCCGGCGGGAGCACCGGCTCCACCCATACCTCCGGCTTCACGTCGCGGGAGGCTCCCCACCGCGACCGCCGACTGCCGGTGCGTGAGCTCACCCCTCCCCCCTCGGGCGCGGCGATGGGCGTGTGGGCGCTGATGGTGATTCTGCTGGGCATGAGCGCCAGCTTTAGCGGGTGGTGGCTCGCCACCTCCATCCTGCAATCGGAGTGGTGGAAGACCTTCGCGAGCTCCTTCGGCCTGAGCTATTAGACGCTCAGCCGCCAGGGTTTCATCGGGAATCGGGGTTCATCGGGATTCCGCCGGGGACCAAGCCGTTAGGAGCCAAGAATCTCTCCTCGCTTCCAAGGCGCTCCAAGCACCCTCGCCGCTAAACGCTGTCTTCGCTAAGCGCCGTCTCAGCTAAGCGCCGTCTTCACTAAACGATACGGGCCCGGCCCCTCACTCTTGAGGGGCCGGGCCCGTTAGCACGTCGCAAGGGCGTACGAGAAGCGATGACGCGAAAACGTCCTTAGCCGCGGCTACCGCGGTTCTTGAGGTACTCGGAGACCAGGAACGCGATTTCCAGGGACTGCGAGTGGTTCAGGCGCGGGTCGCACAGGGACTCGTAGCGGTCGGCCAGTGCTGCCTCGTCGATAGCGTCGGAGCCGCCCAGGCACTCGGTCACGTCGTCGCCGGTCATCTCCACGTGAATACCGCCGGGGAACGAGCCCAGAGCCTCGTGCACCTCGAAGAAGCCGCGAACCTCGTCGAGCACATCGTCGAAGCGGCGGGTCTTGTAGCCGGAGGGCACGGAGATGGTGTTGCCGTGCATCGGGTCGGTGACCCAGACGACCTTCGCGCCTTCAGCCTGCACACGTTCGACAATAGCGGGCAACTTCTCGCGAATATTCTTGGCGCCCATACGGGTAATGAAGGTCAGGCGGCCGGGCTCACGGTTCGGGTCGAGCTTGTCAATCAGTGCGAGTGCGTCCTCGGCGGTGGTGGTCGGGCCGAGCTTCACGCCGATGGGGTTGCGGACCTTGGCGAGGAAGTCCACGTGTGCGTCATCGATGCCGCGGGTGCGCTCACCAATCCACAGGAAGTGTGCGGAGGTGTCGTAGGGCAGCTGGGTGCGCGAATCGATGCGGGTGAGGGCACGCTCATAGTCCAGAACCAGCGCCTCATGGCCGACGTACATGTCGGTGGTCTTGAGGGCTTCGAAGTTCACGCCGCAGGCTTCCATGAACTTGAGGGCGCGGCCAATTTCGCTAGCGGTCTTTTCGTAGCGTTCGTGGGCAGGGTTGGAGGTGAAGCCGCGGTTCCACTGGTGCACGGCGCGCAGGTCGGCGAAGCCGCCCTTGGTGAAGGCGCGCACCAGGTTCAGGGTGGAGGCGCTGGTGTGGTAACCGCGCAGCATGCGCATGGGGTCGTGAACGCGTGCTTCGGGGGTGAAGTCGAAGCCGTTGACGGTCTCGCCGCGGAAGGAGGGCAGGGTGACGTCGCCGCGGGTTTCCATGTCTGCGGAGCGCGGCTTGGAGAACTGGCCAGCCATGCGGCCCATCTTCACCACGGGCATGGAGGCGCCGTAGGTGAGCACTGCAGACATCTGCAGGATGGTCTTGACGCGGCCGGAGATCTTGTCGGCGGTTGCGCCAGCGAAGGTTTCTGCGCAGTCGCCACCCTGCAGCAGGAAGGCGCGACCTTCGGCCACCTCGCCGAGCGCCTGGCGCATGGCGTCCACCTCGCCGGCAAAGACGAGCGGCGGAACCGAGTTCAGCTCTGCGATGGTGCTGGCGAAGTCTTCGTGCTCGCTCCAGGTGGGCTGCTGGTCAATGTGCAGCTCGCGCCAGTTATCCAGACCGTGGTCGTCGGTCTGCGCGGTGTTGAGGTTCTGGGTGCTCATCATTCACTCCGTCGGGATGGTCTTGTGCGTCGTCTCTCGACCCCGCGCGGACGGGGAAGAGATGGGTATATTGTACTCTTGCGGTGTTTACGAACGCCCCGGGCCGGGGCTTCATCTCAGGATTCAGATAACCCCTAGTCGGCCCGTGTGGCCGTGCCGTCCGCCTATGCCTTCTAGCGTTTCTCGTTCTGCAGTCGGGACACGGCCTCGTCGGCGCTCAGGTGCTCGTCGGCCATGAGCTTCTTGACGCGATCCGCGTAGACGTCCACGTACTCCTGCCCGCTCAGGGCGCGAATCGCCACGCCGATGGTATCGGCAACCTCGCGCTGGGAGCGGTAGCTGATCTCGACGTCGGCGGTGTACTTCTCGAAGGTGAGGGGCTTGCCGATGACGGTGCGCACGCGAATCGGCTCGCCATCGTGGCGCAGGTGGATGCGGTTCGAACCGGAGGGCTGAATCAGGTCGGTGCCAATCTGCCCGATGGGAACGACGGGCACCCGTGACTCGAGGGCCAGGCGGGCCACGCCCACCTTGGGACGGTAGCCGCGGCCGTCGGGGCTACGCGTTCCCTCGGGATAAATGCCGATGATGCCCCCCTCGGCGAGAACCCGCGCGCCGGCGTCGAGGGATTCCTGGCTCTTCTGACCGCCGGAACGGTCCATGGGCAGCTGGCCCACCCCGCGGAAGAATGCGGCCATCGCGCGGCCCTTGAGCCCCGGGGTCGTAAAGTAGTCGCTCTTGGCGAGGAAGTTCACGGTGCGGGGCAGCGCAAGCGGAATAAAAATGGAATCGCAGAACGCCAGGTGATTGCTGGCGACGATGAAGGGGCCCTTGGGCAGGTTCTCTAGCCCCATCACCTCGTGGTGGTACAGGCCCGTCAGCAGTGGCGAACCAATAATCTTGAGGCTTCGGTACAGGGCGGTGGTCGGCATGGGGATCTCCTCTCTGAATATTCCCGGCTCAATTCTAGCCTGTCTCTGTGGCTCTCCCCGACCGCCACCGTATTCCGCGTTCGCATTACGGCGAATGTGCGACACGAGTCGGCTACCTGCTCCGCCCTCCGCTGAATCCGTCGTCCTCCCCCGCCGGCAGGCTCACCTCACAGGTGCCGTCGAGGCGGGCGAGGTATTCTAGGGCCGAGGGGCGATGTGCGTCTCTCCCCGCGCCGGCCGTTAGCCCGCGCCCCCGGCATTGTCTAAGGAGGGCCATGAGTATTTTTGATAGCTCGCTTGAGCCGATTAAGCGTATGCGGCGCAAGGCCCGCGAGCGCCGCCTCCTGGCCACCCGGGAGGTGCGAGAGATGCTGGAGCACCGT
>ERZ1023393.60-NODE-60-length-35623-cov-5.841430_pt1 | contig 35623 bp, 32 predicted proteins | sample MGYA00380503_ERZ1023393 | MGnify/ENA primary metagenome ERZ1023393 (study PRJEB33173, sample SAMEA4830379) | metagenome | study: EMG produced TPA metagenomics assembly of the PRJEB25223 data set... | reverse complement strand
GTGTGTTAAACAATATTCCCCCTAGCCTATCAACGGAACGGGGGCAACTACACCCGTCATTCTGACCCGCGCAAGACACCTCGAGCGTTAGTTCGGGATTCCGCGAATATGCGTAAGCCCCGCGCCTCAATTCGAGAAACGGGGCTTCTACATGTTGCAGACAAAAGATGGTGGGCTCGGTTCCAGAAGTCTCGGCCAGCCGAACCGCTAACTCGGCTATCCCTTCAGGGTGAAAAGGAGCGATAGGAGGGCAATAATCGCAAAGACCGTCAGGGCGATGGGCAGGACCACGCCAATCCAGCTGAGGATGCGCCCCGCCTTTGCCGGCACACCGTGGCGTTCCGCGTCTCGCGCGGCCGAAATTCCCAGAGCACCCAGAATAATTGATCCGAGGGTGGAGTAGGGAATCCAATACATGAGGAGAATGAGCACTACGCTGATGATGCCAAACGTCAACGAACGCTGTGCCGCTTTCTGGCCCTCCTCCAGGAAGCCAGGGGGCGTGACGATATTTCCCGGGACGCTTTCCGGGTAGGCAGGAGGCGGAGTGTACGCCCCGGCAGGCTTGTAGGTAGCCGGGACATTCCGCGGCTCGCTGCCCGCGCTCTGCCCGGCATCGCGGCCCTCGTAGAGCTGGTTGTACGCGGGGTTGTAGTCGAACGGGTCCGGCTCTTGAGGCTGGGGAGTCTGAGACATCATAACCACAATCTTTCAGTATTTATATACGCGACAGGTATTTCGGGGGACGCCCCGATATCTATGGTCTGTTTTCGGCGGCGAGGATTAGGCACCTTCATGGTGCCCGCCCGGGGCTAAGATGCCGACCAGCCCGGAAGTTTAATAGGGGGATTAGCTGGCAAGCTGCTGGGATCCGATAATCCCCATCAGCGTGAAGACACACGTGCAGATGAAAATGAGGAGAGCCAAATAGACGCCTATCTGACTCATCCGACGACCCGCTACAGCCGAAACGCCCAGGCGCTCCGCTTCCTTTGCTCTAGACATACCGATATAGCCCATGATGAAAGAAGGCACACCGGCAAGAGAACCCAGGCAAACCAGGCTAACAAGACCAAGTACCAGGGAAGTCTGAGCGGCCCGCTCGCCCTCAGTCCGCTCGATAATCTTCTGCACGGTATCCGCGGGCAACATCGCAGGCTGGCCGGACGCATCCTGGCCATCTCGCGCAGACGGCTCAGCGAGCTGTTCGTTCAGCTGGTTGTATTCGGGGTTGGAGTCTTCAGGGTTTGAACCCTGCGGATTCTGAGACATGGTATCTCACCTTTGTGGTTGGTCGGCGTTGGCCCGTGTTGTTCCAGCCTATCACCGAAGCGGCAACAGCTACATTCATACTTCGGCTACGTACACCACGCTTATCCCGGCAATGCCCCCTCCAGCATGCAAAAGCCCGCGTGCACACGGAGTACACGCGGGCTTCCTCAAATTATGAGGCTACTGTAGGTAGCTTCAATCCTAGTACTTTACAAAAATCTTCAGAGCAACCAGCAAAATAATACTGACGGCACCCAGAACAGTACCGGCAATAGCCATACCACGGTTCTTCAGCTCGGGGTTATTCATAGCCAGGCGGCCGGTCACAATAGCTACAGCACCAAGGATGAAACCGAGGACAAAGAAGCTCACAATACCGCTCACCAGAGAGACAATCGACAGGGTCTTTGCCTTCTTCGCCTGAGCCTGCTGCTCAGGGGTCTGAACGGGCACACCGTAAGGAGCCTGCTGACCATACTGAGGGGCCTGCTGGCTGAATTGGGGGTCCTGGTTGAACTGGGGCTGGGGGTTGTTGGGGTTTTCAGACATGATTTCTCATTTCGTTGAGTAAATAAGACAACTCTGGCAACGTTGCATTAAAAAATCACACGCCAGAGACGCCCTCTATTTATCGGTCGGACAGTAGCAGTCTATCGAAAATGTGTATGAGCCTCAAAGCCTACAATCCATAGCCCACCCTATAGAGCAACACACGCTCAGAAATATCCCCCAAAGCATGGGTCAAATTGACCAAGTGCAAAACAGCCTATATTCTTATAGGGATGCGCTCACGAGCGCACCGTGGAGACGTGCCAGAGCGGCCGAATGGACTTCACTGCTAATGAAGGGTCGGGGTTAAACTCGACCGGGGGTTCAAATCCCCCCGTCTCCGCCACTAAAAGCCCCGTACCAGCTGGTACGGGGCTTTTACTATGCCCGTTTCATCGGGCACACAGCCTAGAAGCTCCTGAGCTAGAAACCCTAGTCTAGAAGCTCTTGAAGTCCACGAGACGCGCATCCGCGCCATCCAGCAGGGCCCACTCCCCCGGCACCTCGAACACCGCGATGGAGGAGGGCGGGAAGCCGTAGTACACATCCATCGACGCGTTCGGATCGGAGTCGGGGCTCATCAGGCGCTGGGCGGCATCCTGCACGCCGGGCAGGTGCGACACCACCATCAGCGAATGAACGTTCTCTGAAACGCTGTTGATGCGCGCAATGATGCGGGCGGCCGAAACCTCGTACAGACCCTCGTCCAGATGAGCGGTCGGGGCCTTCGAACCCAGGCCGTCCGCAACCCAGGTGGTCGTCTGGCGCGTGCGCAACGCCGACGAAGACATAATCTGCTCGGGAATATAGCCGCGCGAAGCCAGCCAGGCACCCGCGGCGGCAGCCTGCTCGTGACCGCGCTTAGTCAGGGGGCGGTCGAAATCGTTCAGGCCCCAATCGGCCTCCGCATGGCGCATAATAATCAGGCGCTTAGCTCCGCTGCGGCGCGAACCGGATGCAGTGTTGGAAGAATTCTCAGCCATACACCCATTTTATCCAGAGCGCGCCGATACATCCCGCGCACCCGCCACCCGGGCATGAGTAAACCCCGGCACACCGGCACGGGGCCGGCGCACCGGGGTGCACCCTAAAACTACAAGCCTAGATGGAATACTCCGGGGCCGCCCAGACGACGACCTCGGGGTGCTCAAAGAAGCGGTAACCCTGACCGCGCACCGTACGCACGGTGCCCGAGAGGCGACCCAACTTCGAACGCAGGCGACGAATATGAACGTCAATCGTGCGCTCGTGCGGGTGCTCGTCACCCGAGCTCCACAGAGCCTTCAGCAGCTCCTCGCGGCCAACCGTTCGGGAGCTATTCTCAACCAGGTGGGCCAGCAACTCGAACTCCTTGAAGGTCAGCATCAGCGGCTCACCATCCAGGAACACCTCGCGGCGCGCCAGGTCAATCAGCACGCCCGAGGAGTGGCCGTTCATACCCTCCACCTCGCGGGCGGCGTTCGCCTCCGGGTAGGTGTACACGGCGGTCGGATCGCCCAGCGCGTTACGGACCACCTCAAGGTCGCTACCCTCGGCGTTCACGGGAGCCAGCGCCACGGCGGCGTAAGACTCAGATTCGGGGGCCAGGTGGTGGGCGTAAGTGCGCAGATCCTGAACGATGCGCACCAGGGAGGTGCCGTTTGCGGCGGCGAGCTCCTCATTCAGACCCACGTACAGCACGAAGCCGCGAGCCTCGTTCTCCTGAGCATTCTTGTGGGCGGAGTCACCGGCTGAGAAAGTCATCGGACGCAACGTTGCGGCCGGCGCAGCGGGACGCTGAGGCTGCACGACCTGACGCTTAGCAGCGCGGCCGCGCTGGGAGATGTGGACGTATCCAGGTACAGCGCCTGACATGGTTCAACCTTCTCTCAAAGTCTGTGTACGGGATCCCAGTCGTACGTGGTGTGGGGTGCGCCGGAAGTGACGCCGAGTCAAACAGTCCCCAATACCTGCTCGAGTCTCAATCCTCATACTTAATATTTCTCCTATTTGACGGATAAATCAAGCGGATTCGGCATCGTGGATACTTCCCACATCCAAAAAGGAGTACAATACATCCCCACTCATCCGGGCCAGACTCGTCCCGCATCAAGCCCCGTCGCACCCCCATCTACATAAATATTCATCTAAAGCGACATGATGACGCGGAGCACTGTATTTTCATGCCCTCAATCAAAGCTTGAGAGACCCTTAAATACCCCTCATTAACCCAACAATATCCACATGAAGTGATTCTTATCATATGTAGATTTTTTTGAATCATCCCCCGCTCGACGGAGGAAATCATCGACACTACCCATCCCGCATCGTACGCACGCCCTATTAGACAAAAGCGTCCCCGCGCGGGCTATCGAAATAGCCAGCGCGGGGACGGCGCACAATTGGTCTCGCGAAACCGTCTCGCGAAGCCGAATCAAAAATTATTCAGCCAGGCCGTACAGGCGATCGCCAGCATCGCCCAGGCCGGGAACGATGTAAGCCTTCTCGTTCAGACGCTCATCGCGGGCAGCCAGGAACAGGTCCACGTTCTCCATGCCCTCAACACCCTTCTCCAGGGCGGCGATACCCTCTGGGGCGGCAATCAGGCACACGCAGGTTACCGACTCGGCACCGCGCTTACGCAAGAACTTAATAGCCTCGATCAGGGTACCGCCAGTGGCCAGCATCGGATCCAGCAGGTATACCTGACGACCCGTCAAATCCTCCGGCAGACGCTCGGCATAGGTTACGATGTCCAGGGTCTCCTCGTTGCGAGCCATACCCAGGAAACCCACCTCGGCGGTCGGCACCATGCGGGTCATGCCCTCCAGCATGCCCAGACCAGCACGCAGAATCGGCACCACCAGCGGCTTCGGGTTGGCGATGCGCACACCGGTCGTGGTAGCCACCGGAGTCACCACCTCAACCTCCTCCACGCGAATCTCGCGAGTTGCCTCGTAGGCCAGGAGAGTCACCAGCTCGTCAACCAGCTGACGGAAAATCGGGGAAGGGGTGTTCTTATCGCGCAGAACACTAATCTTGTGGGCGACCAGCGGGTGGTCAAGAATCTTAATACGCATGGCATAAATTTTACTCGCACTCGCATATACATTCACAGGCGAGCCGCGTAATTCGGCAAACAGAAAACCCGCCGAGCTCAGCTCGACGGGTTTTCGTTGGTGCGGTGGTGGAGGGATTTGAACCCCCGTTGGCTTTTACACCAAACATCATTTCGAGTGATGCACCTTCGGCCGCTCGGACACACCACCAACAGTGGAAAAGTGTAGCACACCCCAAGACAAAAGGGCAAGAAAAGCACAGGGGTGGGATGTACCTTCTCCCACCGGGGCAAAAACGCGTGCGGCAACCGGGTGTCGCCCTTTTCACGGCCCTTTTACCGTGCCCTTTTCGACACCCGACACCGAAGTCCCGGCAGTATTAACGAACCCGGCGGGTTCGTCTAATGACGGATATACCCATCTATGACCAGCATGACAGCACGCGTCGCGTCCTCAGCGTTGCGGTCAACCTGATGGACCTCGCGATCCATGGCAAGCATGTAAATCGCGCCGAACATAGAGATCGCAATCGCACGAGGATTCTGAGCGGTATCAACCGTGTAGCGGCGAGCCACAGCCTCCGTCATCTCCTCCAGATACTCCAGAAGATCCTGACGGTTATCGCTCATCGTCTCGGTCCAACCCTCCGCACCCTTCCAGGCCTCCGAGAGCCACATCCGGGTAAAGCCCGGGCGGTCCTCGAGGTACTGCAACGCGGCACGAACGGCACTCCGCAACGCCTCACGCGGGTCGGACTGAACCGAAGCCGCGCGGCGTGCATCGCTCAGTAGCAACTGCGTGCCGTACTGAACCAGCTGATCCACCATAGTCTTCTTGGAACCGAAGTTGTAATACACGGTTCCCTTAGAAACACCCGCCCGAGTAGCCACCTCTTCAACGGTGGCGTACTCAAGCCCCTTCTGGGTCATGATATCCATAGCAGCGTTGAACAACTTCAGCTGAGTTTTACCAGTACGGCCGGGACGACGACTTGCAGCTTCAGCGACTGGTCGCTGCAACATCAGAAGTCCTCCCTCCCTTTTTGCAGGTATACCTCTATTTTATTAGACAGTGATCTCCGGTGCGAGCTTCTTCAACGACCAGGTGCGATCACGTCGCGTGCCCAGGTAACCCAGCAGCAAGCCCGCCAGACCCCACAGGGCCAGAACCAGCATGATGCCCCACAGGCTCGACTCGTTCACCCCGTACGACAGGCGACGCATACCCGTCACCGCATAACCCATCGGGAAGAAATCGTGCATCCAACGAATCGACTCGGGTAGAGTCTCGTACGGCATCGTGCCGCCGCCGGTCACCAGCTGCAGAATCAGGACCACCAGAGCCACCAACTTGCCGGGAGCACCCAAGAACACCGTCAGACCGTGAATAAATCCGGTGAAGACCAGAGCCGCAAAGCACAGGAACAACCATGCCAGCCACGGGTGAGCCATCTCAAAGCCCAGACCGAACTTAATCACCACGAACATGAGCGTCGCCTGAGCAATACCCACCAGACCGAAGGGCATCCAGCTACCGAGCATCACACGAATCGACGGGGCGTGCGAAGCCAACGCGCGGTTATTCATCACGCGCAACGTCTGAACCAGCATCAGGCCACCAATCCACAGCGCCAGGCACATGAAGAACGGGCCCATGCCCTCACCGTAGTTACGGCCCGACGCCAACGAATCATGCGACAAAGTCACAGGGTTCGACATCGTATCCGCAACCTTCGCCTGCTCCGACTCCGAAAGGTTCGGAACCTGCTTCGTGCCAGAAGCCAGGCCGCTCTGCAGGGAGGAGGTGCCATCCTTCAGCTCCGAGGCACCGCTATTCAGCTGATCCGCGCCGCTGGCCAGCTTCTCCGTACCCTCGGTGAGCTGGGACGCGCCATCCTTCAGGTTCGACGCGCCGTCGGCCACCTTCTGCTGGCCCTCGACGGCGGCTTGCTCCTTCTCGGCCAGGGTGCTCGCGCCGTCCTTCAGGGTCGCGGCACCGCCCTTGAGCGAATCGGTACCCGACTTCAGGTTCTCGGTGCCCTCAGCCAGGGTTGCGGAACCCGAAGCGAGAGAGGATGCACCCGAAGCAATCTGGGCGTTACCATCGGCCAGGGTAGCCGCACCCGAAGCAAGCGAAGAAGCACCGCTATCAACGCGGGCCGCACCCTCAGCCAGGGAAGAAGCACCCTTCGCCACCGAGGTGGAAGCCGCATCCAGCGCGTCCACACCCGACACCAGGGTCTGAATCTTAGCCGCCGAGGACGAAGAACCGTCAGCGACGCAGTGGCTCGACTTCAGGGCTTGCAACTTCGACATAGCATCTGCGGCAGTCGCACTGCGCGAGGCTAGATGAGACTCCAGAGCCTTCTGGTTCAGCGTTGCCACCTCACCCTTAAACTCATCGGAATCCACCGAAGACACCAGCTCATCGGCCTGCTGCTGGGTCATGGTGCCAGCGGCCACCATCGGAGCCAGACGCTCGCGAAGCCTCTGCGCGCTCGCCGACACCACGGTATTCGACAGGTCGCGGCCGAAATCACCGCTCGGGGCGGAGGTATCCGTCTGCTGCAGGTGCTGACACATCGCGTTCAGCTGACCCGGCAGCTCGCGGATACCCGACTCATCCAGGCCCTGACGCAGCTTGTGGGTGCCCTCAGCCAGGCTGTTCGCTCCCTGAGCCAGGGTGGCCGAGCCGTCCTTCAGCGAAGAAGTACCCTGAGCCAGGGTGGCCGAGCCATCCTTCAGCTTCGACGCACCATCGGAAGCCGAAGCCGCGGCAGAGGCCAGGGTCGAAGTGCCGTTCTTCAGGGTCGTCGAACCGTCCACCAGTTTCGCGGCGCCCGAGTCCAGGGTTGCGGCGCCCGAGTCCAGGGTTGCCGCACCGCTTGCCAGCTTATCCGCGCCATCGGCCAGCTGCTTCTGCGCATCCACCAGCTGGGTCGTGCCGTCAGAAAGGGTGACCGTGCCATCCTTCAGCTTGAGGGCGCCGTCGTTCACCGTGGCCGAGCCGTCCTTGAGCTGAACAATCGCATCGGCCAGCTTGACCGTTCCGGTGTTCACCTTCTCTGCGCCGCTGGCCGCCTCCCCCATCTTCGAGTGAATCGTGGTGAAGCTTGCCAGCAACGCATTCGCGGTGGCATTACCCACCTTCGACGCCACCGAATCGCGCACCGACGTGCCCGCCTTCGTCACGATGTTCGTCAGCACGTAGTTGTTCGCGTCATTCGTGACGATCTCAATACCGGCCGACTGGGGATCAATCGTGCCCGTATTACCGTTGGCATCCGGCTTAAACGCGGCGGCGCTCTGCAGGTTACGGGAGAAATTCTTCGGAATCACCAACGCAAAATCGTAGGTGCCCTTCTCCACGCCCTCGACGGCCTCCTCGCGGGTCGGAACCTGACGCCAATCAAACGTGCCGGCGTCCAGGAGATTCTTCTTCACTTCGGCACCGGTATTCACCTGCTGACCGGAAGAATCCGTCGCGCCCTCATCCTCAACCACGAGGGCACCCACGATGCCGTTCACGTGGCCGTAGGCGTCCCAGTTGCCGTACAGGTACAGGGCGCCGTACAGCAGGGGGATGCAGGACATCGCAATGAGCACCAGAACCGGCAAAACACCGCTGGTCAGGCGCTTAAGCTCAACAAGAGCAACACGCAGAACAGTCATTCTTACTCCTTCTCAGCGGTCTTCTGGGCGTTGGGTTTCTGATCAGCGGGTTTCTGATCAGTGGATTTCTGGTCAACGGTCCGAACGGCTTCGGTCACGCCAGACGCCGCGGGAACGGGGGTCGCCACAACAGTGGTTTCGGCCGCTACCCCGGCCGCGGGGGTGAGGGGAATCGAAGAGGTCAGGGGGATTTCCTCCACCTCACGCACCTCAATCACGTCAATCTCCGGCTCAGTCGGCTCCTCCGCCGGATCCTCGGGGGCCTCGAACTCCCCCTCTTGATCCATGTGGACGCTACCCACCACGGCACGCGCACCGTGCCAGGTATCGGAAATATGCGGGACAATCGCCACCACGGTGCGCGGACGGTCCTCATCGTTGGCCAGCTCCTCGAGGAAGGGAAGCCACATGCGCGTGTGGTTCAGGTGGCGCGACGGGGTATCGAAGACCAGCAGGTCCGAGGGGCTGCTCTGTGCCAGGGCAGCCATGAGCTCGATGTTCATCTCGCCATCCAGCTCGTCCATCCACAGGCCGTCCAAATCCTCGAGGCCACGCTCCTTCAACCAGCGACCCGCGCGGGAACGACCAAAAATCGGCAGATTGTAGGAGAGCATCTCAGAGACGTAGTCGTACACGCGCATGTGCTGCTCCGGGGCGGTCACATCGGGGGAATCGATAATGTCGCTGATGCGGCGCAACTTCTTCACTGAAATCGGCTGAGGCTCCTCATCGCCGGCGCTCCAGTAAATCTTGCCACCCGACAGGGGCAAACGGCCGGTGAGGGCCAGGCCCAGGGCGGTACGTTCCATCTGGCTGTCGGCCTGAACGATGATGACTTCGCCCCCACCTACTGTGAAAGTGGTGCGGCCAAAAAGGGCGTGGTGACGCCCCTTGGCCCAGATGTTATCAACGCGAAGCACGGCGGTCCCTTCAATCTGTACGACGGGTATAAACGGGTAAAAGTACGAGCCCAAGGACCGCGTTCCGCGATACCTGTTTAAGGACGCGGAGGGGTTCTCAGGCTCCGATGCTTATATATCGTAGACCCGGTTAAGTGTGGTTTTGTGGGGATTTTCGGGTGAAAAAGCGTCTATTTTTGAAATTTTCGGAGTATTTTTCAAAGAATTGGGGTTTTTCGTTCAAATAAGCCACGAATCCATGACCGGTTTCACCAGGCCTCCTCCCCCGCTACAATCCCAGGGAACAGGCCCCTATGACAGGCCCCTGCGACAGGCCCCTGCGACAAACCCCGGGCGCGACGGGGGGGGGGACTGGGCTGGACGGCAAGGCAGAGCGGCAGACTCCGCTCGCCGAATTATTCGCAGCGGAATACAGGCGACAGGGCACCACCGAGGGGTGCGTCGTTGAAGGACATCGCCGAGGGGCACACCACCGAGAAGCGCGGTCAGGAACGCGCTCAGGAGCGGCGCTCCCTGAAGAAATCCAGCATGAGCCGCGCGCACTCCTCGGCGCGCACCCCCGCATACACCTCGGGGGCCGGTGCCACCCGCCCGTCCCGCAGCACATCGTAGCGGCTACCGGAGGCGCCCGTCTTCTCCTCCCAGGCGCCAAAAACCACCGTCGAGACGCGCGAGGCCAGAATCGTGCCGGCGCACATGAGGCAGGGCTCGACGGTCACCACGAGGGTGCATCCCTCCAGCCGCCACTGCCCCAGCCGTGCCGCCGCCTGCCGAATCGCGTTCACCTCCGCGTGGGCACTGGGGTCGTGTTCCCGCTCGCGGGTGTTGCCGGCGGAGGCAACGACGGTTCCGTGCTCATCCACGATGACGGCGCCGATGGGAATCTCGCCGCGCTCACCGGCGGCCTTCCCCTCCGCCAGGGCAAGACCCATCCACTCACGGTGGTCGGCACGCGCGGGAATGTCACTGAGCACGGTGGAAGAACCGTCAGCAACCGTCAAATTTAAATATTCCGAATATGACATATAACCTCGTTGGGGAGTGAAAGAGCGTGAAATGCGACTAGTGAGTAGCGGCCAAAGAGAAAGGATACACCGCGGCGGCCCCGGCCTCCCTCAACGCGCGAGCCACCACCGTGTTAGCCCAGCGGGAATCCACCAGATCCGAAACTAGCAGAACCGCGCAACGGTTCTCGCGCACGTAGTCCAGCACCTCGCTCGGAACCAGATAAGAACGCAGAACGTCGGCACAGCGGAAGGCGCTATTACCACCGAAGAAGCGAGGCTCCTCCATCAAAGAAGCCTGCCCCAAATCCGTCAGGCGACCCACCGAAGCCAACCCTCTACCCAGGGACTGCGCCAGGCGAGGACGCACCGGCGACGGCAACGTTAGCACCGCGGTCGGTCGCCCCGCGGCACCCCACTGCCACGCCGCCAGCACCTTCACGCAGGCGCGGCCCAGGTCGGTCGGCACCTCGGAATCAACCGGCTCACCCAGCTCATTCGTGGCGAAGAGCTCGCGCAGGCGCGTTCCGTACCCCATATCGCTCAGGCGCGCCAACGCATAACCGGGCTCGGCCTGCTCGTCCTTCGACAGGCGGCCACGCGGAGCGGAGGCGCCCATCAGCTGGTCCAGACCGGTGGGCCACATGCGGCGCGGCTCCACCGGAACCCCCACGATGGCGAAGCTCTGACGCGCCGCCTGCTGCGCCTCCTCGGGAACCTGCGTCGAGTACCAGGGCCCGGTACACCGGTCGCATCGCCCGCAGGGCTGAGCGGAGGTATCGTCCAGCTGGCGGGCGAGGAACACCATGCGGCACCCCTCCGTCCGCTCGTACTCCAGCATGGACTCCTGCTCACGCACGCGCGCACGCGCAACCCCCGCGTAGCGTTCGCGGTCGTAGCTCCAGGGAGCCGAGGTGCGGCACCAGCGGCTTCCCTCCTTCACGACGGCACCCTCGACGTCCAGGACCTTGAGCAGCAGCTCCAGCGTTGAGCGGCGCAGCTGCACACGCGCCTCCAGCGCGGCAAGGCTCAGGCCCTCGGGGGTCTGCTCTAGGGCGGCCAGCACCTGCAGGGCCTTCTCTTCCTCCGGCATCGAGGAGGTCGCGAAGTACTCCCAGATGGCCCGGTCCCCGCGCCCGGGTAGCAGCAGGACATCCGCGTTGGCGGCCCCGCGGCCCGCACGGCCAATCTGCTGGTAGTAACTCACCGCAGAGGAGGGCGCGCCCAGGTGCACCACGAACCCCAGGTCGGGCTTGTCGAAGCCCATGCCGAGGGCGCTGGTCGCCACGAGGGCCTTGACGCGGTTCTCCTTGAGAGCCTGCTCGGCTGCCATGCGCTCATCCGGGTCGGTCTTTCCGGTGTAGGCGAGCACGTCGTAGCCACAGGCACGCAGGGCGGATGCAGTGTCCTCCGCCGCCGAAACGGTCAGCGCGTAGATGATGCCCGAGCCGGGTAGCTCGTTCAGGTGCGCCATGAGCCAGCCCAGGCGCTGGCCCTCGTCGGGCAGTGCGAGCACGCCCAGGCGCAGGGAGGCCCTGGAGAGCGGGCCGCGCACCACGTACACCTCGGGTGCGGCACCGGCCGCGGCACTCAGCTGCTCGGCGATATCACGGGTCACGCGGTCGTTTGCTGTGGCGGTCGTAGCGAGCACGGGCACGCCGGCGGGTAGAGAAGAAATCAGCGCGCCGATGCGGCGATAGTCCGGACGGAAGTCGTGGCCCCAGTCCGAAATGCAGTGGGCCTCGTCAATCACGAGCAGGCCCAGGCGAGGCATGAGAAACGGCAGCCACTGCTCGCGGAACGCCGGGTTGTTGAGCCGCTCGGGGCCGACCAAGAGCACGTCGAGCTCGTCGGCTTCGACCTGCTCGCGGATGCGGTCCCACTCGGTGACGTTCGCTGAGTTCACCATGGCGGCCCGCACCCCCGCGCGGGATGCTGCGGCCACCTGGTCGCGCATGAGCGAAAGCAGCGGGGAGATGATGAGTGCCGGCCCGGTACCCCGGGCGCGCAGGAGCAGCGAGGAGATGAAGTAGACCGCGGACTTACCCCAGCCGGTGCGCTGTACCACCAGGGTGCGGGCGCGGCCGGCCACGAGGGCCTGAATCGCCTCGTACTGGCCGTCGTGGAAGTCGGCTTCGGGGGCACCGGTGAGGCGGCGTAACAGTTCGCGGGCCTCGTCGCGCAGGGAGGTGGCGGTGTCCGGCTGCTGGGGGTTCATGGTTTTCTCCGACGGTGGGTGGTTCGCGGGCGGGCGCTCCGACGCGCTGTCTTCCCATCATGTCACACCCGGCGCATCCAGGCCTCGGAGCCGGTCATTTCTTGGGAGGGCGTGCGAGTTCCGCATCACTGCGCGCCATTTAGTTCTCGGGCCCGGAGATTTACGCCTCGCTCACCCGCGCATCCGGGCTAAACCCCGGTAGAATTGTCTCTGTGCTACACAGCCTCCGCATAGTTTTGCACTATGTTCACCATAGGCACGTTCTCTATGCTGGTGTTACTCCGCCGCCGCCAATCCGTGCGCGCGGTCCACTCACAGTTCAGGATTTTTCATGACTTTTCTTGCCGCCGCCCTCGCGCAGCTTCCGGTTGCGCTGCTAGGCCTTAACCTTGAACAGTTCCTGCTCGACACCGGCCCCTGGGTTCTGGTTGTTTCGGCGATCATTGTTTTCATTGAGTCGGGTGTGCTGTTCCCGGTTCTTCCGGGTGACTCCCTGATTTTTGCGCTGGGTATGCTGCACCAGCAGATGGGTCTGTCCCTGTGGGTTGCGTTCCCCGTGCTGGTGATTGTGGCAATGGCCGGCGCCGAGGTGGGATACCAGATTGGTGCCCGCTACGGCCGCAACATCTTCAAGGATGACGCGAAGATTCTGAGCACGAAGAACCTGCACACCACGGAGAAGTTCTTCCGTGAACGCGGCGGCTTGGCCCTGGTTCTGGGCCGTTTCGTGCCGATTGTGCGTACCTTCGTTTCGCTGGCGGCCGGTATCTCTTCGTACGACCGTAAGAAGTTCCACCTGTGGAACACCGTCGGCGCCATTGCGTGGATTGGTGTGATTGGTGTGGCCGGTGTGCTGTTGGGCGGTATTCCGTTCGTGCACAACAACATCGAGTACATCGCCGTGATTATTGTGCTGGTTTCCGTGGTGCCGGTCTTCATCGAGTACCTGCGCGGCCGCTCGAAGGCTAAGCGCGAATCCGCTGAGTAACGTTTAAGGGATACCCCGCACGATACGGGGATTCGCCGGTAGGCGCTGAGGGGTGGGGACGTCGTTCTGACGTCCCCACCCCTCAGATTTTTAGTACATTTCGTTGGCGTATGTACGCCGCAACAGGCTGGGCGTAAACAGTAGCACCGTCATGACGAGGTAGCAGACGGTGGGTGCGTTTGCCAGCGCGACGATGAACACAAGCTTCAGGTATTCGGCGACACCCATCGCCCCAATATTGGCGGAGTTGTAGTACTCGGCGGCACCCATGAAGATGAAGATGCCGTAGAGCGAACCCACGATACCTATGAGAATGGCGAAGCCGTGCGCCCAGAGGCGCCTCTGCCAGAGTTTCCAGAGGACGATAAGGTTTAGCGCATCCATGAGGGCTCCCTGCAACAGAGCGGGGACAGCAACATCCGATATAGCTTCATAGCTCAGGGAAGTGTGATTGTTCTCGAGAGCGCCCATGGTAACCTTCGCGGCATTGAACACAATCACCATTACGATGCACACCGTCACCCCGATGAGGGCAACCGGGCGATTGCTGTGTCGTTTGCGCTTCTCCTGGTAATGAGGGGCCTGCCCCGGGGGCGCGTATTCTGACATCGTGTGTGTTGTCCTTTCTATGTTCTCCATCCCGCGACGGGAGAACCGAATAGTCTGCTTGGGGGACGGCTCGCACCGCTAGTTGAGGCGGTACCCTTCCTCGGTGTACACCGAGGTGTCCTTGTAGCCGCGCTGTTCCTTGCGAGGCTTCTTCCAGTCAGCCTTGCGGCGGATCGCTTTGTACTGCTGAGCGACCGCCTCTTCAGCCCGTCGGTTGGCTTCCTCTTCTTCCCGATGTGCCTGTGCTTCTTCCAGGCGAGCACTCATTTCTGCACCCTGATGGCTGGCGACATGGCCCTCATCGACCGGCTCGTCATCGACCAGCTCGTCATCGACCGGTTCGTCACCGTCAAGCTCGCCGTCATAAGGTTCCAGACCGGCACGCTCGGCGCGGAGCGTCAGCAAAATCTCGCCCTCCAGACGCTGCTTCTCCAGGGGGTTTTCCGTCACCGCCATCTTCGCGCGAAGATCGAGGATTCGCTGCTCGGCGGGGGTGCGAGTCACCCGTTCCTCCTCGTCAATCAGCCGGAGCATTTCCAGGTAATGGGCGGCCTGCCTCTCCTCGATGGTCATGCCCGCCTCTTCGTCAGCCCCGGCCACGTTTTTCGCGCCCTCCACCGCGGGTGCCGGAGGCTCCTCGGACAGGACGACATCCTCATCCCGGGTGGAGACAAGGCCCAGCAGAAAAATGAAAAGTGCGGCGCCAACGCCCACGATGATGACCAGCACCTTCGTCACGGTCATGGAGGCGGTGGCCGGGCTCGTCGCGGGGTTCAGCGCGGTGAAGGCGGGAAAGAAAAATCCGGCCAGGTCGAAGGAACCTGCGGTGATAAGCATGCCGCTCAGGCAGCAGACGGCCGCGTAGAGCATCAGCGTCTGACGTGCGCCCCTACTACCCGTGCACAGGACCGCCAGGAAGCACAGGATGATTAGTTCCACCCAGATGGTTCCGCTCAGAAGGCGAGGTACGGCAACGGTGAAGATTGAGACGATGTCCCAGCCGTGTCCGGCGGATGCGAGGGCCTGGTGCGCGTCCAAACCCGCATACACGAGCATGAGCCCCACGCCCAGGCAGAAGGAGATATCGACTAGCACTGAAGTCTTCTGCGCCGGCTCAATCTGTTCCTCGCCGTCATCGGGCGTCTCTACGGTGTCATCGTGCTCTTCGGGGTCGATACGGATTTGTGACTCGTGTGCGGGGTCGGAAGTAGGGGTCACGGGGATCGTCCTTATCGGTGGTTAGTGAATAAACTATCGGCGGGCCGCAAGCCCGCGGCAAAGGTTAGAGCAGGTAGTCCTTGCGGCGGCTCAAACGCCACGAGCTGCGGGCCGCCATGTAGGCACGCGACTGGCGCGACCACACCAACGCCAGTGCGATGACGCACACCACCAGGTAACCCCCGGCGATGTACACGGGCGTGTACAGGGGCGAGGAGGTGCTCAGCAGGAACTCGACCTCCTGGCTGGGCGCACCGTTCAGCGTGGCGAGCATGGCACCCACGCTCAGCATAATCAGCATCGCCGAGATAATGCCCATCACCAGAGACACCGAAAGCACCACCGCGGCCCAGCGGTAGCCGCGGATGAACGCCACCGTGCAGAAACTGTGCAACACCACGTTTCCGAGGGTGCACAGCATCAGGAAGAGCACCGGGTAGTAGGCCTGCGCCTCCACGAGGGTGGAGGAATGCCAGGTGGACAGGCGCGGAAGATGGGTCGTCGTCAGCGACACGGTGGTGTACACCAGCAGCGCCACCCAGCCCGCAGAAATGGCCAGGAGCACCCAGCCGGCGACCGACACGAGGTTCGGGGTCGGCGGTTTAGAGCGCGAGGACTTCACGGACGCCTCGGGGGAGGTAGCGGCCGGAGCCGCGGGGAGCGGTGCGGGTTCGGGGGTAGGCATGGTTGGATCTTTCGAGGGCCTGCACGCCGTGATATACGACGGTTCATCGATGCGGCGGGTAGGCGCAGGGTACGTATGGTGTGGTGAAATACGGTGTGTTCGGTGAGCTTATGTGCATCGGCCGGGGCGTTCCGGCGGAATCCTAATCGGAGGGGGCGGCCTCCGCGCCCGCACCGGAATCTTCGGGTGCGTCGGCCTCGTCCTGCGGGGCGGGATGCGTGAGCGCGGTCCTCAACTCGTTGAAACGGTAAATCGTTAGTAGGGACAGGCCAATCTCACTCACCCACACCAGACCTAGGCCACAGAGCACCAGCATCGGGTCGAAGCCCATGGAGACGCCCGACCAGTCCAGCATGAGAAGCAGGAACGTGATGGGTGAGAGCACCAGCCCCACGCCAATGTACCCAATCAGGGAGCAAATCGCCCAGATGCTGTACACGGAGGTGTCGGCAACGTCGTTCGGCGGGCGCAGAAGCGGCCAGGCCTGGACGATGATGTACAGGGCCGCAACCAGCCAGAAACAAATCGCCAGCGGCTGCGTGTACTGGACGATGATGAGGCCCTCCGTCAGGCCCAGAACACTCAGAATGGCGACGCGCACCAGCAGGTTTTTGCGTAGCTGACGCTGGCGTATTCTAATCTCATCGCGGGAGTAGGTGCGCAGAAACGCCGGAAGCGCGGCCGGTGCCACTACGGGGTTGAGGGAGGTGGTCGGGGCCTGCGCTACGTGCGCGGCGGGCAGGGCCGCATCCTTCGGGGATGCAAGAGGCACGGCCTTCGCGGGAACCGTGCGGTGCATCGCGGTGGAGGGGACGCTCACCTCCGCGGAGGCGGGCCGCAGGTCGCGGATGGGCGCCTGGTACCGGGTCCGCACGGCGGTGCCATCCGGGGTTTCGACGGACGGTTCGGAATCGTCTGTGGTCCGGTCCGGGGTACCCATATATCTCCTCCTGACGGCGTGGACGACAGTATACGCCTCTACCGTATCATGCGCAGTTGAAGGCTTCCCGAACATGAAAAGAGGGGGCAGACGGTGCCCTTTTAGCCGCCGGTGTTCTCCGAGAGCGGCCCGCGGTGGAAGGCCTCGTCACGCCTAATCACCCGGCGCAGAACCACCGCGTAGAACAGCGAGAAGAAAAACTCCAGCACGAATGACCCCATGACCGTAAATACGGCTCCCGCGTAGAATGCCCCGAAGTGTTTAAAGAGCGCATCCGGCCCGTGCAGGGCGAATAGCAGGTACGCGAAGAAGACACCCATCACCGCGGCCAGGAGCGCCGAGACGGCGTTGCCCCAATAAATCAGCATGACGGAGCGGTCGGCGCGGTAGATGGTGGCCAACCAACCCTGCACGACCAGGTACACGAGCGGCACAGCACCCACGGGAAAGAGGGCCGCGCGCATGAAGAAGTACACCATGCCGAGCGCGGGGGCGATGAGCAGTACGACGCGCACCGCGTAGAGCACCTTTGCTGGCAGGGGCTCGCTACTGCCAATATCCCAAGGCTCCACAACGAGGGCCTCCGCTGGCTCGGAGAGTTCCGAGCCGCGGGGCCCCGGTGCGGCGGAGCGCTGATCGTGCTCCTCCGGCGACTGTGCCAATTCAGACGACTGCGCCGGTTCGGGCGCGTTAGCCCTCAAAAATACCTCGGGAACGGTCCTTGCGAACGCTCTCAGCCGGGAAGATGCGGCCGCTCATACTGATGTACACACCCGGGTCCAGCAGGTTCAGGGCGGCGATTGCGGCACCCAGGTTGAAACCGGCGTCGGAGCGCGCCATGACGGCCGGCTGCATTGCGCCGGTCAGCACCACGACCTTCTCACCCAGCTTCGCGTGCTCGAGCAGGTAGCGGGCGGTTTCGGGCATGGTATCGGTGCCGTGGGTGATGAGCACCTGGGTGTTGGTGACGGCGTCCAGGGCCTTGGTCAGCTCGGCGCGGTCCTCGTCGGTCATATCCAGGCTGTCCTTGCCGATGAGCGGGCGGATGTCGAAGCGCACGTCGGTAATGACGCGGTCGAGCAGGTCCTTGGCGGCGGGCTCACCGATATCCATGGTGCCGGCGACGGAGTAAAACTTGTCGATCGTGCCGCCGGTGGCCAGAATCGTAATTTCTTCGGGGTTCTTGATGGTGACGCTCACGGGGTCTCCTCATCTCTTGAGCAACAGAACCAATAACGACGCAAAAACCCGCCGACCCCCGCTGAGCGGGAGGCGACGGGTCGTTCGGTGCGCCCTGTGGGGCTCGAACCCACGACCTGCGGATTAAAAGTCCGTAGCTCTACCGACTGAGCTAAAGGCGCTCTTTCCGCATAGCTATACAGCCTGCAGATAAAAACTACTATACACTAACGGCTCTCCCCTCCGGAACGGTGCGGAACGCGGCACGGCGGACGAAAATGCGCGGGGTCGAGGCAGGAGTACACTGGGTAATCCTATGTCTACATCCGCATCTTCCGCCGGCGGACGCTCCCGCCGCCGCACGCATCACCGACCCGTCCTCTTTACCTCCGAGAAGTTCGAACGGCACGAGGGCGGCATGGATCCCGCCGCCCGTGAGGAGGCGGCTCACGCCTCGGCCCGCATCCTGCTGACGCGCGGGCGCGGCCGGGATCGAGAGCTGACCGAGCGGCTCGTCAGCTTCACCGACGACTACGGCATCGAAATGCTTGCCGAGCTGTGGTCGCACGCGAGCGCGCATTCCCTGCCGGGCGCGCTCTGGCGCATGTATCGGCTGCGGGACACGGTGCACCGCTCCCCGCGCGGGGTGAGCCGCGCCTTTGAGCTTGGCATGGCGGAGGACTACCGCTCGCACGTGGTGGCGGGGGTGCCGGATCCGCCGGGCGCCGAGGAGGTTGTACGCACAATTGACGAGATCCTGGCCGGCCTGTACACGGGGGACCTGGATATGGCGATGGAGCGGTGCGCGGCCTTCGCTCGCGTTGTGGCCCTGGGGATTCGCGTGGATTTCGCGCGGTACTCGCGTAATCCGGCGCCGGTGACTCCGGTGGCGACAAGCCACGAGATTAAGCGTGAGGCGGTCGAGCGTCACCTGCGCATGCCGCGGCAGTCGGCGCAGCTCGAGCAGGACGCGCAGGACTTGGAGGCGGTGGCCGCCCAGTGGCGCGCCGCGGAGGCTTCTCGACGGGACCCGGAGGAAATCGCGTAGAGGCCGGGTGCCCCACTCTGCTGGGTTCCTCGATTTGCCGACCGCCGGTGTTCGCGCCGCGCTCAATCCCTACCGATAGGGGCCCGATAAGGCGCTTTGTTGAAACGCTTAACACCCTCGTCAGATTCTAGGGTTTAGAGAGGGGCCGGTGCTTCAATATCCGGGTTGGTTTCGTGAGTTGGCACAGGTTCCACTTTGCACGCTAAGGGCGTGAAACGGGCGTTTTCGATTGACTCTTGCGGGGCGCGGGTAGATAATAATTACAAGATGTCGGGTTGCTAATAGGTAGCCCCGGGCTCCAAATCTTTAGCCGCTTCGAGCGGCCTTCCGCCGAGAGGCGCTCCCAACCCGACATCCCTAAACGTTCCGGTGGGGGTCGAGAAATCGACCCCCACCGTTTTATGTTTTCGGCCTGTATTTTATGGTCCGCATCCCGGTCTGGGCTGGTCCGTATCTCGGCCCGAATCAGCCCGAGATAGCCCGGTTCAGTCTGGGCCGGTCCGGGCTCTCGACCCCAGTTCCAGCGCCCGGTTCTGGCTCTCGGTTCTGGCGCATCTCTTCACGCCGTGCCACAAACCCCGTATATGCGAAATTGAGAATACATTATTGCGGATGGGCCCCGGGTACAGGTTCCGGACACGGATTCCGGGTATAGGTTCCGGGCACGGGCCGCGTCCAAAATACTCCTCAGCCCCGACCACTCGCTAGACTGGGAACTATGCTGCACCGCCTCTTCCCCCACGCGAACGATTCCCTCGCCTCCCTCGCCGAAATCTCGGCCCAGGTCGGCGAGGCCGCGGCGCTCCTCTCCGAAATGGTGGGCTCCCCCGTCGCCGAATACCCCGCCCTCTTCGAGCGCATGCTCGCGCACGAGGCCGACTCCACCGACCTGCTCTACCGCACCCTCACCGAGGTGCGCAGCTCCTTCTCCCCGCCGATTCCGCGCGAGGATATCTACACCCTGGCCCGTAAGCTCACCACTGCCGTTGAAAAGCTCACGAGCGCCGCGCACGTGCTGTCCCTGCACAGCATTGACGGCTTTGCCACGCACATCACCTCAATCCTGGATATCATCCAGCGGCAGGCCGTGCTCACCGCGGCCGTCATCCCCAAGCTCGCCGATATCCGCGGCCTCGACAACTACTGGATGGACATGCTCCGCATCTCGCGGCAGGCCCTGCGCACCGCCGAAGAGTACGAAGCCCACATCTCCACCCGCTACACCCACGAACGCTACCGCCGCTACGTGACCTTCCTGGCCCAGCTGACCGCCGCCTCCAATGCGATGCGCGATGTCTCCACCGAGATTGGCCGCATCATCGTGCAGGAGTCCTAATGCTCCTCATTCCCTTCGCCCTCTGCGCGTTCGGCGCGGCCGTCTACGTGACCGGCATGCACGACGCCTCCAACACGGTCGCCGTGCCCGTGCGCACTCGCGCCCTCGGCGAGCGCTCGGCCCTCTACTTGGCGGCGCTCTTCAACGTCCTCGGCGTCGTGAGCGCCTTCCTACTGTTGGGCGAATACTCGGCCACCTGGGTGAGCGCCCCCGAGGGCGAGACCGGCCTGAGCGGCATCCTCGCCGCGCTGCTCGTCTGCTCCATCTGGGGCATGCTGACCTGGGCGCTCCGCCTGCCCTCTTCCTCGACCCACGCGCTCATCGGCGCACTGGCCGGGGTCAGCTGGTGGGCCCGATTCAGCACGCAGGGCAGCCAAGAACTGCACCTCAGCTTGTTTCTGCCGCACATCTTCGAGGCGACCCTCTGGCCCCTGCTATACCTGCCTCCACTGATTTTTGTTCTCTCCTGGGTCATGGTGATTCCCTTCTACCGGCTCGTGGTGGGGCACAACCCGCGCATGGTCAACCAGCGCTCCCGCGAGGTGCTCGCGGTGTCCTCCTCCGCGATTTCGCTATTGCACGGGGTGCAGACAGGCTATCTGTACCTGCTCCTGTGGTCGCTCATAGTTCCCCTGCTCGGCGACCATTCGGGCTCCGGCGGCACGTACCGTCTGGACACCGCAGGGATGCTCCTCGGCACGCTCTTCATCGCCCTGACCCTGGGCCTGGGAACGCTCAGCGGCGGGCGGCGCATCGGCTACACCTTCGCGTACAAGATGGTGCGCATCGATCCCCTCCGCGGCGCCGTCGCGCAGGGAACCACCGCCGCCGTGCAGATTCTTGGGTACTTTTTGCTGCAGGTTCCCTTCTCTTCGTCGTACCTGGCAACCGCATCGACCCTGGGTGCGGGTGTTAACCAGCGTTTCAACGCGTTGAAGCCCCGCATTGTGCTTCAGATTCTGCTGGTGTGGATTGTGACTATTCCGGCGTGTTTTATTGTCGGTGTGGCGGTCATGATGGCGGTTCAGGCGCTTCTCTGAGGCTTTGTGGGGCCGCCGTAGACCTCACCTGATTCCCTTTCTCATCTATGGTCGGCGCGGGTTGAGCGCGGGAGCTAACGCCCTTCATAATGGTGTGAGTTCCCGAGCCTTCACACGACCTCCCCCAATCGATAAGTGACTATGCCCTCCCCCACCGTAGCTGTTCTGGTCCGCACGAAGGACCGCCCCCGTTTCCTGCGCCGCGCCCTGGCCAATATCGCCGAGCAGACCTTCACCGACTACACGGTCTGCGTCATCAACGACGGCGGGGACGAGTCTGCCACCCGCGCCATTCTGCAGGCCTCGCCCCTCGCGCACCTACTGGAGGGCGATGCGCCGCGGCTCATGCTACTCACCACCGGCGGCGGGAATATGGAGGCGGCCTCGAACGCCGGATTGGCGACCACCGACAGCGAATTTGTGGCCATCCACGACGATGACGACCTGTGGGCCCCCGAGTTCCTAGAGCGCACCGTCGGGGCCCTGCGCGCAAGCGACGCACTCATCTGCTCGACCCGCGTGGTGGAACGCTATGAACGCGAAACCCCCGAGGGCGAGTTCGAGGTGTACGAGGAGCGCATCTTCCATGACGGCCTGCCCGGGTTCGGACTGCAGTTCCTCTACCGCACCAACCGTGTGGTGCCCATCGGCATCCTGTACCGCCGCCGCCTGCACGAGCTGGTCGGTTTCTACGACGAGTCCCTGCCCGTGGTCGGCGATTGGGAGTTCAACCTGCGTGCCGCCGCCGTGACCGAGGTGCTACTCGTGGACGAACCTCTCGCCTACTGGTCGCTGCGCCCGGAAGCCGACGGCGCGGAGGCCAATAGCGTGCAGCGCCAGGCCGAGCACGCCCGTTTTGATGCAAGCGTGCGCGCCCGCGCGATTCGCGACGACCTGCAGTCCGGCGGGCGCCCGGGCCCGTACCTCTATCAGGCGCACCTGATGGCCGATCTGGAACGTCGCGTGATTGACGGGCACGACCTGACCCGCGAATCCCTGGATCTTCTGCGTTCCCTCGGGGAGCGGCTAGAGCGCATTGAGGCTCGTCAGGCCGCGATGGATGCACGCCAGCGCGAGCTGGAGGCCCGAGTCGCCGCCGACCGGTCGCGGGGACGCGGCGCCCTGCGCACTCTGAGTTCCGCGGCCCGCTCCCTCTCGCGGCGCATGCGTTCCGCAAAGCCTCACGGGAAGGGCCGCTAACCCATGACGGAGAACGCTCATTCTACTCATTCCCGCGCGCCGCGCGTGCTCGTGGTCGGCGATATCGGCCAGCACACCTACCACGTGGGCGACGAGGCGATGACCATGGCTGCTGCCCGTTTCCTGCACGAAGGCGGGTGCTCCGTGACCCTTATGACCCGCGACGAGCGACACTCGGCGCGGTACCTCAACGCGCCCCGCAGCGCCGAGGGCGATGGCTACTCCTACCTGCCGTTTTTCCTCTTCCCCTGGGCCCCGGCCGAGCGCGAGCTGACCCTCGCGGCGCTCGAGTGCGTCCTGGCTGAGCTACACGCCGACCGGGAGCGGCCCTCCATCGCCGAGTTGGTGGCGCTACCGCAGGTGCAAGCGTTGCCCGAGGTGTTGCATCCGCTGGAGCAGACCGTTGAGCGTATGGTGTGCTTCGCGGACTCCATCGCCACCATGGACGCGGTCGTCATCTCCGGCGGCGGCAACCTCAACTCCCGCTTCGGTTGGCTCCTTTACGAGCGTGCCGCGGTGACCCTCGCCACCGAGTACGCTGGTGTTCCCCTGTTCGTGACCGGCCAGTCCTTGGGTCCGGTCCTCAACCCCGAGGGTGCGCAGGTTCTGGAGCGCATGCTCCGCACCGCCCGTTCGGTGACGGTACGCGAAAGCTCCTCACTCGCCTGGTGCCGCGAACGGGATATTGACGCGCGCCTGTGCGTGGACGACGCGACGGACGCGGCGCCCGAGCATCCCTCCCGCGCGCTCGACTACACTGCGGATACCGATGAGGCAGATGAGGCAGGCACCGCGCACGCCGTGATCCTTGACCCCTCCGAACTGCTGGATACCCTCCCCGAACGTTACGTCTGCGTCACCGTTAACGCATGTACGCAGGAGCAGGCCGAGCGGCTGGCGGGCCTGCTCGACCAGGTATATTGCGAGCACAGGTACGCCCCTGTTTTCCTCAGCCACTTTGGCGACCCGCTCCAGGCGAATCAGCCCGGGCGGCGCGGGGATGCGGACACCCATGAGCGCATCGTGGGCCTGCTCTCCCCCGCCGCGCGCGAGGCGGCAATCGTTCTGCCGATTCTGCATACGGATCAGAGCCTGCTCGTGCACCGGGCGGCGGCGCTGACGATTACGAGCCGGTACCATCCGGCGGTCTTCTCGGCTGCGGCCGGTATTCCGGTGCTTGCGCTGATTCCCGACGCCTTCACGCAGGTGCGCGTGGGCGGCGCACTGAGTCTATACGGTTGGGGTGAGTTCACTCTGCCCCTGGGCATGCTGGCCGGTGGGGTTCCTGAGCTGATGGTTGCCGCTGCCCTGCGGTATGCGGCGGTAGCAACGGATGCGCGCCGCACCGAACTGTTGGAGGCGCTGCGGGCCGAGCGCGCCTACCTGCTGGCACAGATTCTTGCACACTGTGAAAATAAGTACGCTGAAGGAACACCCAGCCAGGTCAACACCGAGGCGGAGCCCCCGGCCCCCTTCCCCGCCGCGACGCAGGTTCCGGCGCTTCCTGAGCCGTTGGGTGCAACTGTCCGTGCCGCCCGTGAGCTTTTCACCGTTACTTCCCTAACCGCGGGGTTCGAATGGGCGATGTCTGATCGGGCGCATTCCTGGGATGCTGAGCATCGCCTGCAGTTAGAGCGCGCGCGTATGAGTGGCGGCGTGCAGGGTATTCACGGGGCACACGGTGCGGAAGAACCGCGCCCTGTTACTGTTGAGCCCGAGTCGTCTTCTGACGCATCGGCCGAGGGGCCTGCCACTCATCCGAGTCTGCTGGCGCGGGTGGTGCGTCGTCTCCGCGGCTAGCTTCCGCGGTTATGGGCTATGTGAGGCATACGGCCTCAGCCCGGGTAGGAGCGCGAAACGCGGGGTCTCTCACACTTCAACCCAACACTCCCTAAGTGTCTTGTGCACCCTATGAGCGCCGGTATGATGGTGCTCATGGCACGCTTCACAGAGATTCTACGCACTACTGAACAGAACACCCGTCAGTTCATTCGTGAGGGTATTCACCGAGTCCGAGCAGACTTCTTTCAGTCTGTGCAGATTACTGCGGCGTCTATGGGTGCTTGGCTTTTCGCTGAGCGCATCCTGGGCCACCACGAGCCCATTTTCGCGCCGGTCGCTGCTCTCGTATCCCTCGGCTATGTAAGCGGCGCTAAGCATTCCCGCCGAATCCTTGAGGTCTCCTTCGGTGTGACCCTCGGCATTCTCATTGGCGACCTTCTGCTGATTCTGCTCGGTCACGGTACCTGGCAGGCGGCAGTGGTGCTTTTCTTGACCGTGATTATTGCCCGATTTATTGATAAAGGCATTATTTTTACGATTCAGCTGAGCTTCCAGGCCTGTTTTACACTCCTGCTGCCCGTGCCTGACGATGCGTTCACCCGCAGTTTTGACGGTCTAGTTGGCGGCGCTTTCGCATTCCTCGCCATGTATCTGATGCCACGCGACCCGCGTAAGAACCCGCGTGAACGCGCAACAGCCCTCATGGATGCGTTCGCGAAGGTTTTCATGCTCGCCTCTGAAGCAATTCGCTATTACGACTACAACAAGGCATATCAGAGTCTGCTCGATGCCCGTGCTCTGCAACCGCTGTATGATGCGTGCCGAGGCGACCTGATTACCGCGCAGGGTATGAATGAGCTGTCCTGGAATAGCCGCAAGAGTAAAGGCGAGTTGGAGCGCATGTCGAAGACTCTTGCCGCGATAGATTTGGCGATTCGTAACGACCGCGTCCTCAACCGCCGCATGGCCTCCACCATTCACCACGTACAGCTACGTGCGGCCGCGCAGGTTTCACTGAGTAAGGCCCTGGATGAGCTGTCACTGGCCTCCCAGAGTATCGGCCTGGGCATGTCTTCGCCGAAGAAGGAAGAGCGCGAGTACTACATGAAGAAGGCGCAGGACCGTATGGTACACCTGGCTGGAACTCTCGAGCCGCGCTACATGGGTGTGGCTTCCTTCGAGGGCGAGTCGCTGGTGCTGATGCTGCGCCTCATTGTGGTGGACTTCATGGAGGCCACCGGTATGAGCCACAAGGACGCCCTGGACAAGCTGATGCCCCTGGGCGAGGCCATGACGGAGCACGCCCCGAGCACCTCCGTGCTACCGGTGGTCGACCTGCATGTGAGCCCCGAAGAGATGGAGGCGCGCGCCGCCGAAATGGGCGCCGCCACCGTGGCCGGTTCCGTGCCGGAGAACGCTTCGGAGAGCATTCACCGTCAGTCCGATCGGTTGCATACCCGTTCACTCAACATCATCCTGCATGAGAACGAGGAGGAGAACGTCTTGCAGCCGCGCACCGACCGCCCCTCACAGGTTCGCAGGGACTAGCGGGGTCGGCAACCAGTCACAAAGCATAGAGGAGGGGGCTCTCAGCGGCATGCATGCCGCCGGGGGCCTCCTCCTTAACTCTCTATGTGCTGATGTAGCGGGCGGCTACTTCTGCGGGAAGAGCAGGGCCAGCGCCTCACCCAGGGTGGTTACCTCACGCACGGTCACGCCCTCGGGTACATCCCCCACGCCCGCCGGAGAGGCGGGCACCAGCACGTGCGTGAAGCCCAGGCGGCCCACCTCTGCAATGCGCTGGCGGATGCCCGGCACGGCGCGCACCTCACCGGCCAGGCCCACCTCGCCGAAGACCGCAAGCTTGCGCGGTAGCGGCTTATTCTGCGCTGCCGAGGCTAACGCCATGACGCAGGCCAGGTCGGCGGCGGGCTCGGCAATCCTTGCGCCACCAACCGTGGATACGTAGCAGTCGAGCTTGCCCACGTTCAGCCCGGCGCGGCGCTGCAGCACCGCCAGGAGCATCTGGATACGCGCCGAATCCAGGCCCGAGACGGTACGGCGCGGGGCAGGCGCCACGGCCTGATCCAGCAGGGCCTGCACCTCCGCAAGCAGGGGGCGGCGGCCCTCCATCGTGACGGTCACGCAGGTGCCGGCCACCGGGTGCGGGGTGCTGGAGACGAACATGCCGGAGGGGTCCAGCACGGGCGCGATGCCATCCTCGTGCATGTCGAAGCAACCCACCTCGTCGGTGGGTCCGAAGCGGTTCTTAATCGCGCGCAGCATGCGGATATTCGAGTGCTTATCGCCCTCGAACTGGCAGACCACGTCCACCAGGTGCTCGAGCAGGCGCGGGCCCGCGATGGTGCCTTCCTTAGTCACGTGACCCACGAGCAGGGTGCACATGTTGCGTTCCTTTGCGGCGGCAATCACGGAGGCGGCAACCTCGCGCACCTGGGTGACACCACCGGCGCTACCCTCAACTTCCGCGGAGGCGAGGGTCTGCACCGAGTCGATGACCAGCAGGGAGGGGTTGACCTGTTCAATGTGGGCCAAGGCGGTGCCGAGGTCGGTTTCGCTGGTCAGGTAGAGGGTTTCCGCGATGGCACCGATGCGGTCGGCGCGGAGCTTGACCTGCGCGGCGGATTCCTCGCCGGTGATGTACAGGACCGGGCGCGGCGGCTGGGTGTTTTGCGCTGGGGTGTTTGTACGGTTCTGCGCGCCCTTCTGCCCCGCAATCCCGGCGGTGCCGCGCGCGAAGGTGGCGGCAACGTCCAGCAGTAGGGTGGACTTGCCCACGCCGGGTTCGCCCGCCATGAGGATAACCGCGCCGGGCACGAGTCCGCCGCCGAGTACGCGGTCAAATTCGGGGTTTCCGGTGCTCATGTAGGCGGCCACGCGCGAGTCTACCTCGGCGATGGGCTGGGCGGGTTTCTGCACGCTGGATGCGGCGCGGGTGCGCGCGCGGGTTCCCCCGGCGGCTTCTTCGACGGTGCCCCAGGTCTGGCATTCGCCGCAGCGGCCCACCCATTTGGCGGTGGTCCAGCCGCATTCGGTGCAGCGGTAGGCGGGGGCGGTTTTGGTGTTTTTTGTGCGCGCGGTCATGGGTCTATTTTAGGGGTTTGTTCTGCTGGGCACGCGGTGTTTGGTCACGGCGAAAGGGAGTACCCCCGGACACATTTTTACTATTAAACGCGGGGAAATCACGCTGAAGTATCTTTGCATAAATATCGAGAACATCTATTCGTTTTTAAGGCACTTTAGCCCGCCGTTTCGCCCCTGACATCGCCCTTTAGGTACGATTATGGGTACAATGGTCTTCGTGCAGATGAATTATAGTGACCTTTTGCTGAAAACTATCGCCCGAATCGCCCCCGGCACCGAGCTTCGCGAGGGCCTGGAACGCATCATGCGTGGCCGTACGGGCGCGCTCATCGTACTCGGTTCCGACCGCACCGTATCCTCCATGTCTTCGGGCGGTTTCAACATCGACACCGAGTTTTCGGCAACCCGCCTGCGCGAGCTGGCCAAGATGGATGGCGCCATCATCTGCGACCGCGACGCCACCCGCCTGCTACACGCCGGCGTGCAGCTCATGCCGGACGCCTCCATCGACACGAACGAGTCCGGCACCCGCCACCGCACCGCCGAGCGCACCGCGATTCAGACCGGCTTCCCGGTGATTTCGGTGAGCGCCTCAATGTCCGTCATTTCGGTGTACGTTGACGGCACCCGCTACACGGTCGAGGACAGCCAGTACCTCATGGCCCGCGCGAACCAGGCGATTCAGACCCTTGAAAGCTATAAGAAGCGCCTGCGCTCTGTGCTTTCCTCGCTCTCGGCCCTGGAGATTGAGTCCAACGTGTCCCTGGCGGATGTGGCGATGACCCTTCAGCGCATGGAGATGGTGAACCGCATTATCCGCGAGGTCAGCCACTACGTGCTGGAGCTTGGCGTGCACGGCCGCCTGATTGCCCTGCAGCTGGAGGAGCTGCGCGCGCCCGAGATGACCGCCAGCGACCTGATTCTGCGTGACTACCTGCCCGAGGCGAATGACGAGCTGATCGCCGCCGGCGTGCAGGCGCTCCAGAACCTAGACGGTATGGACATCGTCGATTTGCGCGCGATTGCCCGCACCGTAGGCTTTGGCGAGAACCCCGATTTGGAGACCCCCCTGCAGCCGCGCGGCTTCCGTCTGCTGGACGGTATTCCGAGCATTCCGAACGCGATTGCCGAACGTCTCGTGGAGCGCTTTGGAAGCCTTCAGGCCCTCATGGCGGCTTCCCTTGAGGATTTGCGAGCTGTGGACGGCGTGGGCGAGGCGCGCGCCCGCACGGTGCGCGAGCAACTGACCCGCATGGCGGAAAGCAGCCTGGAGCGCTACCTCTAATCACCCGGGTACACCCCTAGCATTTGAGAACGGTTCCGGGTTATGATGTGCTAACAGGGGTTTCCCCTCGTCCAGGCCATAACACGTCACGAGGAGGTCACTATGGCCAAGCGCTCCGTCCCGTTCTTTGTGTGGGCTTCCCCCATTCTTTTTCTGATTTACCTGCCACTGCTGTGGTTCCGAGTCATTCCCAATTCCTTTGAGGTGACCGACCCGCCCACCCTGCTTCTAGCAGCCCTGCAGTGGACCGCGTTCGGTAGCTTGCTCGGCTACCTGGGCGAGCGCCGCTTCGCCAAGCCCCGCGCCTCCAAATAGCGCCGAACAATAACCTCATATGAAAAGCCCCCGCGCCGGAAGAAATATCCAGTACGGGGGCCTTGCACGCCCGCTCACGGGCGAAAACTATGGGGGGGCTCGGCGAAGCGACTACTGAATCACGAAGTTCACCTGGGTCGAGGTTACGCCGTTCACCGTTGCGGTTGCCCAGTAGGAACCCTTCTGAGCGTTCGAAGCGGCGGAGCAGCCCAGAACGTTGATCTTGCGATCCCAGGCCAGGTCAGTTGCACCCTCGGCGCCCGCGGCAACCTCAGCCTTCGGCAGGGTGGTCGCGGTGCACAGGCTACGGGTGTACACCTGCGCCGATCCCGAGGTGATATTCAGGTCCACGCCGGTGTTCGCACCCTCGCCACCCACGGCGCAGGGGGTCTTCGAGGAGTTCGTGTAGGTCACGTGGAACGAGACCTGCTCGCCCGCGGCGAACGTGCGCTTCGCGGGGGTAACGGTCACCTTCAGGTCGTTCGCGGTGCAGGCTGCCACCACACCCGCCGCACTTGCGCTCGGGGTGGCGGAGGGGGTGGCCTGCGCGGTCTTGGCCTCGCTCGGCTTTGCCTCGGGGCTCTTGGTTTCAGCCGCCTTGGTCTCGGTGGCCTTAGGGGAGGCGCTCTTGGTCGTCGTCTCGCTCGGGGAGGCAGAAGGGCTTGCCGAGGCGGAGGCGCTTGCCGAGGCCGTTTCGGAGGGGCGCGCGCTGAAGCTCTGGAAGGGCGCACCGGTGGCCGTCGCGGTGGAGGCGACAGTCGCGTCCTTCTTGTTATTAATCATGCCGACGATGCTCGTCACGCCCGCAACCAGCAGGAGAATGACGGCGAGCAGGGCAACAACCGCCACGATGCGACGGCGGCGGTAAACTTCAGGAGGCAGAACGGGACCGTTTTCAGACATACTCTAAGGATACCGGGTTTCAACCTTAGATTCACCATGAATCCATTCCATGCTGTTTTGGGAATATATAGCCCGTGACGTAGGCTTTTCTGATGATTCCAGAAGCAACAGACCCCGCAAATCACCTCCCACAAGGCATCAAGCCGGATCTATTACACGAACGCATTAACGGTTGGTTCATGCAGAACGCACGCGACCTGCCCTGGCGCCGCGACGACTGCTCGCCCTGGGGCGTGATGGTCAGCGAATTCATGCTGCAGCAGACCCCCGTCAAGCGCGTCCTGCCCGTCTGGGAGGAGTGGATGCGCCGCTGGCCCACCCCCGCAGACCTGGCCGCCGAGCCCGTCTCGGAGGCGGTGCGCGCCTGGGGTCGCCTGGGTTACCCGCGCCGCGCTCAGCGCCTGCACGGGGCTGCCGTGGCGATTGTGGAGCGGCATGATGGTAAGGTTCCCGCCGACCACGATGCGCTCCTCGACCTGCCGGGCGTGGGCTCCTACACGGCCGCCGCCATCAGCGTTTTCGCGTTCGGCCTGCGAGAGACGGTCATCGACACGAATATTCGCCGCGTGCACGCCCGCGCCGTCAGCGGCAAGGCTCTCCCCTCCCGCTCACTGACGGCCGCCGAAACCCGCCTGGCCGAGGCACTCATGCCCGCCGATACCCCAACCTCCTGCGTGTGGAACGCGGCGACCATGGAGCTCGGTGCGCTGGTCTGCACCGCGAAGTCCCCGACCTGCGAGCTGTGCCCCGTGCAGGATGTGTGCGCCTGGATTGCGGCCGGGCGGCCCGAGGCCGAGTACACGCCGAGGGGCCAGGCCTGGCACGGCACGGACCGCCAGGTGCGCGGCGCCGTCATGGCGGTGCTGCGTGCGGCCCAAGAGCCCGTGGAGCGCAGCCTCATCCTGGGCGCGGCCTCGGCCACCGGCGCTGCCGCCTCGCCCGACCTGGTGTTCCCCGCGAATGTTCCGGTCGAGGTGCACCGCCCCCTGAAGGCGTTGTACGCGCTCTCCCCCGCCTCCGAACAGCTGCAGCGCTGCTACGCGGGCCTGCTGGCGGACTCTCTGGCCCGCGAAGTACCGGAGGGCGGGCGGGTACTCGTCTCGCTTTAGAAAGGCCCCAGAGGGTCTTAGAACGCGCAAACGCCCGAGGGGCGGCACCGAATAACCGGTACCGCCCCTCGGACGTTTATTGCGCTAGAGCCTAGCGCCTAGTCGTTACCCTGGCCCTCGCGGACCTCGGAAGCGGGAGCCTCGAAAGACTCGCCCTCCTTCGCGGGCTCCTTCACGGACTCCAGGGAGAGCTCCTTCATCGGCTGCGAGGAGAAGACGAACTTCGCGGAGTCGCCCTCGCCCTCAACGTCCACAGTAATCTTCTCGCCGGGCTTGATGTCGCCGAAGAGAATCTTCTCGGACAGGGCATCCTCGATGTTGCGCTGCATCTCACGGCGCAGCGGACGGGCGCCCATAGCCGGGTCGTAACCCTTGGCCGCCATGAGGACCTTCGCAGCGTTGGTCAGCTCGATGGACATATCCTGCTCCGCCAGACGCTTGGCCAGGCGGCCCACGAACAGGTCCACAATCTGCAGAATCTCGGACTCCGAGAGCTGCGGGAAGACGATAATGTCATCCACACGGTTCAGGAACTCGGGGCGGAAGTGCTCCTTGAGGCTTTCCATCACGCGAGCCTGCATGCGCTCGTAATCGGCGGCGGAATCGTCCATGGCCTGGAAACCGACCGGGATGCGGCGGTTCACGTCGCGGGAACCCAGGTTGGTGGTCATGATGATCACGGTGTTCTTGAAGTCCACCACGCGACCCTGCGAATCGGTCAGGCGACCGTCCTCAAGAATCTGCAGCAGCGAGTTGAACAGGTCGGAGTGAGCCTTCTCCACCTCGTCGAACAGGACCACGGAGAAGGGCTTGCGGCGCACCTTCTCGGTCAGCTGACCGCCCTCTTCGTAGCCCACGTAACCGGGAGGGGCACCGAACAGACGGGAAACGGTGTGCTTCTCCTGGTACTCGGACATATCCAAGGTGATGAGGGCGTCCTCGTCACCGAAGAGGAACTCGGCCAGAGCCTTAGCGAGCTCGGTCTTACCCACACCGGTCGGGCCGGCGAAGATGAACGAGCCACCGGGACGGTGCGGATCCTTCAAGCCCGCACGGGTACGGCGAATCGCGCGGGACAGGGCCGCAATAGCGTGCTCCTGGCCGATGACGCGCTTGTGGAGCTCCTGCTCCATGGTCAGCAGGCGGCTGGACTCTTCCTCGGTGATCTTGTAGACGGGCACGCCGGTGGAGGCGGCCAGAACCTCAGCAATCACCTCCGGGGTCACGACGCCGTAGGCGTCTCCGCCGCCCTCGCGCCATTCCTTCTCAGCTTCTTCCTTCTCGGCCAGGACCTTCTGCTCCTGGTCGCGCAGGCCGGCTGCCTTCTCGTAATCCTGCGAGTTGATGGCCTCTTCCTTCTGCTGGCGCAGCGTGGCGGCCTTCTCGTCCAGAATCTTAATTTCCGGGGGTGCGGTCATACGCTTGATGCGCAGGCGCGCACCGGCCTCGTCAATCAGGTCGACAGCCTTATCCGGCAGGAAGCGGTCAGAGATATAGCGTGCCGCAAGGTTCACAGCGGTCTCAATTGCCTCATCGGTGATGGTGACGCGGTGGTGAGCCTCGTACTTATCGCGCACACCCTTCAGAATCTGCACGGCGAGCTCCTGGGAGGGCTCCTCCACCAGAATCGGCTGGAAACGGCGCTCCAGGGCGGCATCCTTCTCGATGTGCTTGCGGTACTCGTCCAGGGTGGTTGCACCGATGGTCTGCAGCTCGCCTCGCGCCAGCATGGGCTTGAGGATGGAGGCAGCGTCAATCGCGCCTTCGGCGGCACCGGCACCCACCAGAGTGTGAATCTCGTCGATGAACAGGATGATGTCGCCGCGGGAGCGAATCTCCTTCAGGACCTTCTTCAGGCGTTCCTCGAAGTCACCACGGTAACGAGAACCTGCAACCAGGGAGCCGAGGTCCAGGGTGTACAGGTGCTTGTCCTTGAGGGTCTCGGGAACGTCACCGTGCACGATGGCCTGGGCCAGGCCCTCGACCACGGCGGTCTTACCCACACCGGGCTCACCAATCAGCACGGGGTTGTTCTTGGTGCGGCGAGAGAGAACCTGCATGACGCGTTCCATCTCCTTGTGGCGGCCGATAACCGGGTCCAGCTCGCCCTCACGCGCTGCGGCGGTGAGGTTGCGGCCGAACTGATCCAGAATCGTGGAACCCGCGGGAGTGCCTTCGCGAGAGTTACCTGCACCCACGCCGGCAGTTTCCTTTTCACCCGAGTTGTTGCCGGGGTAGCCGGAAATCAGGTCCATGACAGCCTGGCGCACGGCGGCGGGCTCAGCGCCCAGCTTAACGAGCACCTGGTTTGCCACGCCCTCGTTCGCACGAACCATGCCCAGCAGGATGTGTTCGGTGCCGATGTAGCCGTGGTTCAGCTGAATAGCCTCGCGCATGGACAGTTCGAGAACCTTCTTCGCGCGGGGGGTGAAGGGGATGTGTCCGTTGGGGGCCTGGGGGCCGGGGCCGACGATGTCCTGCACCTGTTCACGTACTGCGTTCAGGGTAACGCCCAATGATTCCAGGGCGCGTGCACCGATGCCTTCGCCCTCGTGAATCAGACCGAGCAGCAGGTGTTCGGTACCGATGTAGTTGTGGTTGAGCATGCGTGCCTCTTCCTGGGCAAGCACCACAACGCGCCGAGCTCGGTCGGTAAAGCGTTCAAACATTTACGCACTCCTTGCATTTTCCTATTGATACAAGAGTACGTTGAGTGCCGGGTTTCTGCCCTGCGCTCGGGCATCTGTTCGCCATCAAGAGAACGAAAAGGGCGCGGGCGGAAGGCAATCGGGGCGGACAGATTCCTTTGCCGGGGCTCGGCAGCGCGTCCGCTCATCTTTCGAAGCGCCCGGCACCTTTTTGAGGGCCGCCTCGCGACACTCGAATGCACATATTGCCGAACACAAACACAGAAAAATCCACGTATAGGAATACGATAGACCCAGATTATCTGCAGAGAATCCCGAATATTGCAGAATATACACTGTCTTTCAAAGTATATGCACGCCAATCACTCGACGGGGCGACAATAATTCCTGGGCTCGCGCGAGAATCTCACTACATGATTCACGACTTCCCCATCATTCCCTAAAGCGCGTAAAAATACATAAAGATATAGATGCCACGAACGGGTGAATAATCCCGGAAATAATGACACGCACACTCATCGCTCATGAGTTATTCGCGCGGAGAGAATCAATCTGGGGCTATGCCCTTATAAATACGGACGCAATGATATCGACATTCCGTCTGTACATTCTGGCGAGTGCAAGAAATTGCACTCTCCGCTACCAACAACATGTTTTACAAGTAAATTAAACATGCTGGTGCCTCGGTAGGACACCGCACGCTTTCCCCCACCCTCCAGGATTGATAATTCAAATCCTCACGCCGCGGCCCCGATATTTACCGCCACATAAAAACGCTCACGGCGGATAGCGATTATCGCTATCCGCCGTGAGCGTACACAATGCATTTGCTCCGCGCGGAGCAAAACCCGAAGGCGCTTGAAATTAATCTTGTTCCTTCATTGCTGCGTAGTATGCATCCTGAATGTCCTGGTGGATGCGGCCACGGTCGGAAACCTTGTGGCCATTAGCCTTAGCCCACTCGCGAATCGCTGCGGTCTCGGGGTTACGCTTGACCGGAGCGGCGGTACCGCGGGGTGCGCGGGTGCGCTGAGCGGAGCCCTGCACGCGGCGGGACTTAGCTACGAAGGGACGGATAGCGTCGCGCAGACGTGCGGCGTTTGCGGAGGACAAATCAATCTCGTAGTGAGCACCGTCCAGGCCGAAGCGGATGGTCTCGTCGGCGGGGCCGCCGTCCAAATCGTCTTCAAGGATGATGCGAACCTTCTGTGCCATAAATGGCACCTCCCTCATCTGTTGCATATATCCTATGGGCGTAAAACCCTGAAGCCCCTATCGAAAATTGATAGAGAAAAAGTGTGCCGGATATACATATGTACTAATTTCCTATATATCGTAACAGAAATACCGGAGGCGTTCATTGCGCAAAGCGGCAAAATAGACGGGTAAATAACACCCGAGAATAATATGAGGAATATTTTCGGGAATATCGTCCCCAAATCATCGGCAATACGGAGGCTGTTCTCTGTACGCATATTATCGCCTCCGCTGTGCGGGTCGGCTCATTAAATAGCCCCCCGGTCGAACGTTCGGGACCCGCCGCGTGCATTTGAAAGGTGCC
>ERZ1023393.59-NODE-59-length-35806-cov-4.372241_pt1 | contig 35806 bp, 28 predicted proteins | sample MGYA00380503_ERZ1023393 | MGnify/ENA primary metagenome ERZ1023393 (study PRJEB33173, sample SAMEA4830379) | metagenome | study: EMG produced TPA metagenomics assembly of the PRJEB25223 data set... | reverse complement strand
GCAGGGTCACCTGCACGCTGTCGTCGGTGAGGGCACGCACGCGCTCGGCGGGGTCATTCTGCTGCGTGACGGCGCGGGCCGTGTAGCGGTAGAGGCTGCGCAACGACTCAATGCCGTAGGTCCCGGCCGAGTAGCTATCGGGAATGGAGAAGCCCAGGGTGGCTTGCACATCGCGCAGGCTGGTCAGCGAGGTGAGCTTGTAGCGGGCGCTGACGGCGCGGGTGGTGACCAGCACATCCTTGTTGGTAGCGCCGGCGCCGTTCAGCAGGTTCAGCCCCTCGGGTAGGATGCGCGAGATGGCGTTGGTCATGTCGGTGGTGGTCATGGCACGCAGGTTGATGGGATCCGCCGAACGGGTCGCGGAGGCGCTGGCCGTCGGGTCGGCCGAGGAATCCGCGGAAGGGCTTGCGGTGCCGGAGGCCTCTCCGGTCGCACCGCTACCGGAGGCCGTATCGCTCGGGGTGGGGCTCTGCGTGGGAACCGGGGGCAGGGTCACGCCGGCGGCGGCCGCGGAGGCGGTCACCGAGGCCGCCACGCGCTCGTTCTGTACGGCGGCGGGGCTGAGCTTGCCGTCATCGGTCAGGTAGAGCAGCAGGTCGCCGCTGTAGTCGATGACGATATCCAGCGGGTCAACGTCCTGGGCTTCGACGGAGGCGGCCCCGCGGTCCACGGGTAGCGCCTCGTAGGCGGCGGTGGCTTCGGCCTCGCTCACCTCGGGGGTGGTCGATTCGGTTCCGGTGCTTTCCTGGCGTCCCGAGGGCGCGAGGAGGGCGCGCAGGGCCAGGCTGCGGCTGTGGCCCGTTTCAACCAATTCGACGGTGTAGCCGACCCTTCGCAGGGCCTGAGCATACACGTGGGCCACGGCGTGCATTTCGCGCAGGGCACCGTAGCCGATGCGCAGGGTGCCGTAGGTGGGGGCGGCGGGGTCGACCTGCGGCAACGCGTCGTGGGTGGTGCATGCGGCCAGTAGCGGGGCAAGCGCCGCGGAGCCCAGCAGGGCGCGGCGGGTTAGGGTGCGGCGGGTCATGAGGTGAGCTTCCTGGCGTTCTCGTCGGCGAGAAATTCGCGGTATTCTCGGGCCCAGCTTGCGGCGTTGGTGTACCCCATCATGGAGGCCACCTCGTCGATGAGCGTGCCGTAACGAATCGTATCGAGCTCGGCGATGGGCACCCAGCGCGCGGTGTCGGAGGAGCCGTTCACCTCGTGGCGCAGTTCGCCGGTGACGATGTGGGCACGGAAAACCACCCGCAGGGCGCAGAAGGGTAGCGCATCCGGGTCTTTTTGAGCCTGAGCCGAGCGCACGGGGAAGTGACCGGCATGCACGCCCAGGATGTCCTCAATAGCGACGCTGTATCCGGTCTCTTCGAGGGTCTCGCGCAGCGCCGTTTCGTCGGCCTGCTCGCCCGGTTCCATGCCGCCGCCGGGCAGGGACCAGAGGGGGCTGAGGTTCCGGTCTTCGGGCACCCAGTGGGTCATGAGCAGCTTACCCTGCTCGATGATGACCGCGTAGGCCGCGGGTCGGGTTTCCATTGATAATGCCATGGTTCGATTTTACCGCCTAGCGCTTCTTACCCCGGCGCGCTGAGGCCGCCTTGGAGGTCTGGCGGGCGTGCTGTCGGGCGTTGCCGTTTTTCTTGGCGTTGGCGCGCTTCTTATCGCGTGCCTCGCGGCGTGCGTTAGCGGCGCGGGCCTTCGCCTTGGCCTTGGCCTTTTCCGCGGCCACGCGTTCGGCGCGGGCCTGGCGAGTTTCGGTGCCGCGATCGCTGCTGGCGGTACGCCCGCGCACGATGCCGATAAAGTCCTGCAGGAGAGCCTCGAGCTCCTCGGGGCGCGGCTCCCCCTTGGGCGCGCGCGGCCAGACCAGGTGCACCGGGTAGGTGTCCAGATCGGGCACGGGGCGGTAGGTGAGGTCCTTGCGGTGGTAGAAACGCGCAATGGACATGGGTACGATGTACAGGCCCACGCCGGCGGCCACCAAATCGATAGTCTCCTGGTCGTTCAGCCCCTCGGGCACAATCCGGCCGGAGCTTTCACGCCAGGAGCGGGAAACCTCTTCGTAGGCGGGAATATCGGAGGCGGGCTGAAGCAGGAACTCCTCGGCCAGTTCGGCCACGGACACCTCGTCGAGCACGGTGAGAACGTGGTCCGTCGGCAGGATGACCACGGGCAGCTCCTCGTAAAGGCGGATGCTGTGGTACTTCTCGCCGTCGGTGCTGGCCGGCTCGCGGTAGGGGCGCAGGATGCTCATGTGGGCGAAGGGGTTCTCGGGAACCTCCACTCGCTCGATAGGTGCGGGCTCTGCGTTTTCTGCGGGGCATGCCGTTTCGGAGCCTTCCGCAGACTCCGGGTCGATCAGCTGCAGGTTCTGGTGAAGGGAGTCCAGTCCGCGCGCCTCGCGCACGGGCACCTCGGCCAGGGGCACGCGGTCGCCGTAGCGTTCGTGCCAGCGGTTGAACCACTTGCCGGGCATAATGCCGGGCACGTAGCTCACGCGCAGGGCCGAGCGCTGCAGAACCGGCACGGGTAGAGCCTCCGGAGTCTGAATCGTGGCCAGCTGCTCGGGGTGCAGGTACACGCGGGTGGGAGCCTCGGAGGGCGCTTCGGCGCTGGCCGCTTCAAGGGGTGCCGTCTGCTCTGCATGATTCTCGCGGTGCTCTGCGGGGGTTGCGAGAGGCTCCTCGGGGGTGCCTGCGGTGGAGGTGTCGGTTGAACTCATCCCTCCACGCTAACACATTCGTCCGGCGAGGCTAGTCGCGCTGGGTGAGGGCCCGAGGCTAAGCGTCGGTGTCGTTGAGGTTCTCGGCCGCGCGGTCTAGGCGCTTCTCGCGCACCGCAGAGATGATAACCGCTCCGGCCACCACAAAGGCCAGGGCTACGGGGAACATCCAGGGTTCCAGGCCCAGGGCGGCGAGAATGGCAAAACCAATCGTGGTGTAGATACCGGCCCACATGAGGGTGCCGACCAGCATTGCGGGAATCCAGCGGCGTAGGGGCATGCGGGTAAAGCCGGTGGTGACGATGACTGCGGTCTGAAAACCCACGGTCAGAAAGCACAGGGGCACGGCGATAACGCCCCATCGGTTAATGAAGGCGCGGGCCTTGCGGTAGAGGGGACGTTCCATTGCCTCGCGGATGCGGTGGAGGCGCGCGCTCCCCTTCGCGGCCAGGGCCGCCACCCAGTAGACCAGGCTGGTGCGGACGATTCCCACAATCCACATGAAGAGTAGGGCAACCTCAATCGGTAGAGAGTTAATCCATTCTTTCACCCGGCTATTCTCTCACGAACAGATTCGCCAGTCCTCCCCGAGCGCGAATATGCCTATTCCGTGACACGCATCGGGGATGAGCCTCGCGAAGCTCAGACGAGTGCCCAAGGGCGATTCGTCGAGCAACGTTTTCCGACGGTGTATACCTTTCTGATACGACCCAACGAGCTTCGAGCGGCCTCCCGAAAATTTTTTTAAAGATTTTTATGCAGCCTCGATACCCCGCTCTTCCCAGCAATGGCGCGGATTTTATTTAGGGCAACCTTAGTTTAGCGACAGACCGTCGCTATTTTCAGTTTGTACACCCTCTCGAATTAGGTTATATTTTTATTACCGAATGGGGCTGGCCTTGTGGGAAGGCCTCCCCCGATCGGTCTAGAAGACTTTCTTCCTGTGTGTGATGCTGGAAAGGGAGCCCCATTGACGGGGCTCCCTTTCTTTTTTTCTCTGCTACTCCCCCGCCAAATAATCACGGTGATACACCACCGAATACGCAGAATGTCCCGAGGGACTCTATCCTTCGGGACATTCGTTCATGGGAGTTTCTAGGCAATGCACGCAACCGGCGGTAGCCCGCAGGTGCCTGCCCAGCTATTTCTTGGAGTTCTTCTCGTCATTCTCGCGGTGCAGGGCGCTCAGAGGCTTGGGCAGCTGCACGGGGTTCCAGGTGTTGCTGACCGCCTCAAATGAGGAACCACCACCGGGATGACGGCCTCCCGCGCGACGGGATACGCCGAGCGAGGAACCAGGCTGGGATGCGGGGTTGTTCAACGAGGCGATATCCAGGGCGTCGAACTCAGAATCGTCCAGAACGTCCGGCAGGGGAATCTCCTCCGGAATCGGTGCGGGGGCCTGCGGAGGCGCCTGACGCACAGGGGAACCGTCGCGCAGGGCCGGACGCGGCTGACCCTGATTCGACTGGTTCGGGTGCGCCACCTGCGGAGCCTGCTGAGCCGCTGGGCGCTCCTGCGAAGTGCCGGCAGGGCGAGGGGCGGAGAAATCGGTCGGCACACGCGGCGCGGGCTCGCGAGCGGGGGCAGCCTGGTGCACAGCCGGCTGCTCCGTGGCTTCGGCCCGGGGAGCAACGCGCGAGGCCTGCTGAGAGGCCGTCTGCTGAGGCGCCGCCTGCGGAATCTGCTGCGCAGGGTGGGGCTGAGCGGATTGCACGGGCTGCGTGTGCTGAGCCGCTACTGCTCGCTCGGCCGAAGACTGGGGTTCAGCAGCTCGAGGTGCGGGCTGAGAGGTCGCCCCGCTACCGCTCTCCTGGTCGAAGAGCACGCTACCGCGGCGGATGGGCTGGAATCGGCTCGGGCGCTGGGGGCGGCGCTGCGGATGCTGTGCGTGGCGCGAAGCCGCGGGACGGCCTTCTGCTCGGCGGTGGGCCGGCGCATCCTGCGCAGAGTCGACACTCTCAGCGGCATGGGACTCATGCACTCGGGGCTCGGGTGTGCGGGGTTCAGCGTCACGACGCTCAGCCGCGGGAACCGGGGTCTTCGGGGACGAAGCCTCAGCGGAACCCTCACGGCGGACGGGCTGTGCGGCGGGAGCCTTGGGGGCGGGAGTCTTGGGGGCGGGAGCCGGCGCGGGGTGAGCCTCAGCAGCCGAAGCGGGCTCTTCGGCTTCACGGTCAAGCTGCTCATCGTCGAAGTCGACTTCGGAGCGCTCGTCGTCGTCATCGTCGCCCTCGCGGTGAGCGAGACGCTGACTCAAGGTATCTGCCAGACCAAAGCGGCCCACAGCCCAGGCCAGACCACCCAGCACGGCGAAAATCACGAACCATACCCAGGAGAACAGACCAAAGAGGGCCAGAAGCAGGCACAGCACTGCGGCAACGCCAGCCCCGGCGGCGACCAGGTAGGCCACACCAGAGGGGGTTGAAGTATCGAGGGAGGAAAGCAGGGACTGCTTAGGCTCTTCCACCACGGGAATCTCATCCGTGTACGGGGCCACCGGGGAGGAATCGCGAATCTGCGAAATGGACGCCGTCTGCGGTGCCGCGCCGTCCCCCACCGCGTGCGAGGAGGAAGAGGAACGCGGAAGAGCAGAAGAGGGCAGGGAGGTACCCGGCGCCACGGCGTGGTCAGAAGACTGGTAGGCTTCCGATTCGTTCAGCAGCACGCCGGCGGAGGCAAGAATATCCTCAGCGGTGCGTTCGGCGCTAATCAGGGGTCGTTCAGGCTCAACCGTGTGGCCGGCGGGCGCGCGACGCAGGCTCCTGGGCACAAACCACAGCAGCAAAATCACGGTCAGAATTACCAATACACCCGAGGTGTTCAACAACGTCATGTTAGGTCGCCCTCTATCGTCCCTAAATCCCTAGACTTTAATCATACCCTTATATTCCCATTTCTTTCCATAAAAGGTAAAAATGGGATGGATGAGCGCATATACCCCGGACGGCATACACAACGTTATGCGCAATATCGCACGCATATTAGTCACTCCGTCTCCCCAACAGACAGAGCGACCAAATAATTTGAGGAAGGCGCCCTCGCTCGGCAAGCCGACAAGGAACGCCTCCCTCAGCGTATCAGGTGATTGATACCCCGTAACCGGGGTGGTGTTACGAAAGAACGGCCTTAGCAGTTCTCGGCCACAAATTCCTTCAGCCAAGCGCGCAGGTCGTCGCCGAACTCGGGACGCTCGGAAGCAAGAATCACGTTAGCCTTCAGGTAGGAGAGCTTATCGCCGGTGTCGAAACGGCGGCCGGAGAAGACCACACCGTAGACACCCTCGCGCTCACCGTCACCCTGAGCCAGGGTCTGCAGAGCGTCGGTCAGCTGAATCTCATTGCCGCGGCCCGGAGCGGTATTCTCCAGAACCTCGAACACCTTCGGGCTCAGAACGTAACGGCCAATCACCGCATAGTTCGAGGGGGCCTCGTCAGCGGCGGGCTTCTCTACCAGACCGGTGATCTTAACAAAGCCGTCTTCGCCCTCAACGGTCTCGATAGCGGCAGCGCCATAAGCCGAGATTGCCTCGCGAGGAACCTCCATCAGAGCAACGACGGAACCGCCGGTACGCTCCTGGACCTCCACCATGCGGGAGAGCAGGTCTTCCTTCTCATCAATCAGGTCGTCACCGAGCAGAACAGCGAAAGCCTCGTCGCCCACGTGGCGCTTTGCGCGCAACACGGCGTGACCCAGACCCTTCGGGTCACCCTGGCGCACGTAGTGCAGGTCGCTGCCAAGCTCGTTGGTCTCAAGAACCGAAGCCAGCAGAGCATCCTTACCCTGCTCGGCGAGCTGACGCTCCAGAACGGGAACACGGTCGAAGTGATCCTCAAGAGCGCGCTTATTGCGACCGGTAATCATCAGAACATCGTGCAGGCCGGCACGAACAGCTTCCTCCACCACGTACTGAATCGCGGGGCGATCAACGACGGGGAGCATTTCCTTCGGGGTGGCCTTCGTGGCGGGCAGGAATCGGGTGCCCAAACCGGCGGCAGGAATAACCGCCTTAGTAACAGACTTAATTTCAGTAGCCATGCCACAAGAATACCCTAAGTTGTAAAGTACTTAGGTCGAATCGATGAAACTATGACGTGAAAAATCCCTAACGTGATTAACTGCATACAGGATCGTGCAGATACCGAAAATATCAAAAGATCGGCACGCCGCTCTTTCTTTAAATCGTCCTATACTGAGTGAAGTGTGACCCTTCACAAATCTCCATCATTCGCGAGATTTGGGGCCTACGCCGCGAGTCTGTACCTCATGTTCAAGACACCGCTCACCCCCCAACGACGATGGGACCCCCATGCACTTCAACACCGCAGTAGCCGCCAGCACCTCCGATTCGGGCGCCAGCGCCGAGGATATCTCCCTGGATAAGAACATCCTCCGTTCGCAGATTCGTCCCCGACGCCTCATCGCTCGCAGCGAGCGCGGGCCCGCCGGACAGCAGCGAGTGCGGGACCTCTTCACCGAGAATATTCTGCGCGAGGTGCGGGAGCGTCTGCACTCCCCCGGCACGGTTGCCGCGTACCTACCCACCCCCTCTGAACCTCCCATCACCAAGGCGCTTACCCGCCTGCACGAGGCCGGACACCGCATCATCGTGCCGGTCGTCCGTCCCCGTCGAACCCTCGCCTGGGTTGAGTGGGATCCCACCATTGACCACCCCCGCAGCCCCATGGGAATCCCCGAACCCGAGGGCGAAGAACGCGACGTACAGGCATTCGTCGAGGCCGATGTGCGCCTCATCCCCGCCCTCGCCTACGATGCGGCCGGGCATCGCCTCGGCCAGGGAGGCGGTTACTACGACCGAATCATCCCCTTGCTGAGCGAGGAACAACTGCGTGAGAAGACCCTCGGCATCGTCTTCGCCGAGGAAATCTACGAAACCGTCCCCTACGACCGCTGGGACAGTATCCTGCCGGTTATTCTGACCGAAGAAGGAACCTACCGCCCGGCAGAACGCACCGCGCAGAACCCCTCATAACGAATACGCCGCGTTACTTTTAGTCTTGGGAAGAAAACAAAATACCCCTCACGATTCAAAAGCGGTACACTCAAACCACGCAATTAACCGTAATCAACGAAATATCAATGGGCGAAGGAAGTTATGCCGGTTTACGTTTACCAGTGTAAGAATTGCAATCACGTATTTGAACAGCGCCAGTCCTTTAGCGACGATGCCCTGCGCGTCTGCCCCCAGTGCGGTCAGGAGACCCTGCGCAAGCGCTACAACACCGTGGGCATTACCTTCAAGGGCTCCGGCTTCTACAGCACCGATAAGAACTCAAACTAATAAGAATTCAAACCAGCTGCCGCAGAACGCGACGGATGGATAGCGCCGACCGGCTCGGCGTTCGATAACACGCTAGGGCGGCGGGTACCGAACAGGTACCCGCCGCCCTAGCGTTTATTGGATGATGGCTCGCGGCCTCAGAGCACAGAAGCCTAGACGATGTTGTTACCCCAGTGCGGGGGACGCTGCTGGCGCATCCACTCCAGGCGCTCCTTCTCCTCGGGGGTGAGGGGCTTCGAGGCGCCGTGGGCGGTGCGCTTCTTCCGCGAGCTGCTGCCGGAGCCACCGCCGGAATCGGCAGTTTTTGGCGCGGCCGACCGGTCGCCGGGCACCGCGGCGGCGGGGGTCCCCGACGACGGGTCCAGACCCGCAAGACGGGGTTCGGCACCTCCCACGGTTCCGCCCCCGCTCACCCGGCGATTACCGCGTCGGGGTTTGGGCACGGGCGAATAGTTAGCCACGGTCCTCAGCATCCTCATCCATGTCCAGGTAGTGCAGGATGCGCGCCACCACGCCGTCCGGATCGGAGAAGACCTCCAGGGTGCCCAGCGTGATGTAGTTCCAGCCGGTGCGGCTCAGACGCTCGGGTAGCAGGCGCGTACGCTCGCGCACCGAGGCCCGCGCATAGTTCTGCTCGCCGTCGGAGCAAGCCACCAGAGGCATCGCGGCGGGAGCGCTCGGGCCGGAGGAAACCACGGGAGCCACACCCAGGGCGGGCACGGGCTCGGCCACGAGCTTTTCGGGGGCGTGCGCAATCAGCGCGATGTCACCCTCACCCTGCGTCACGCGTACGCCGCAGGCCTGCAGACGCGCCACCAGATCGTTGAGCAGCCAATCGCCCAGGTCGGGGGTTTCCTGCTCGTCGGTAGCTAGGAAGGCGTTGCGTGGCAGAGTCTCGGGCACGCGCTGTGCCTTCGCCTCGGCCTCTTCGCGGGCCTGGCGTTCCGCGTGCTCACGCAGCAGGTGGTAGAAGTCGACCGCGCCGTGGTGTAGCTTCTGCGGGTCCAGCTCGGTCGGGTCGATGCACGAGACGATACGCAGGGCCCGGCGGGCGCGAGTTAGCGCCACGACAAAGCCCTGACGGCCGTGCTCGGCGGAGAGCTGCCCCAGGTCATAGGAGGCCTGGCCCAGGCGGGCGCGTCCCACACCCAGCGAGAAGATCACGGTGTCGCGTTCGAGGGTCTCGGCGCGGGTCAGGTCGACCACGCGGAAAGACTCCTCGCCGGCGGCAAAGAACGGGGCGAGCTGCGGGTACAGGTTCAGGGCGTGACGCACCGATTCGGCCACGCGCTGAGCGTGCTTGGGGCTGGCCGTCACAACCGCGAGGGAGCGGTCGGGGGTACGGTAGGCGTGCTCCAGCACCAGGTTCGTGACGCGCTCGACCTCAACGCCGGGCGAATCGAGGTTCGCGTTATCGCTCACCTTGCCGCGAGTGTCGATGTACTCCACGGTCAGGGTTGCGGCCGGCTGCGAGGAGGCGCGGCTCACCGGAGCGGCGTGCAGCTGCGAATCGTAGAACTCGCGGTTCAGGTAGTCGAGAATCACCGGGTCCACGCTGCGGTGCAGCATGGCCAGGGTGCGGTTCGGCAGTACCGTGGCGAGCACGTCGAAGGTGCTGTCCAGCTGCTCATCGGCGGGGTCCGGCGCGCCGAAAGTCGGCGCGGACACGATGAACGGCGAGGGGTATCCCGAGTGCGGGTCGCCCAGGGCAATCACCTGGTCGGCGCGGGTGATGGCCGGCAGGTTGGCCGCCAGCGGGGTGGATTCGGAATCCAGCAGGATGGCCGCGTCGAAACGCATCGAGGCCGGCACCTTGCGGGCTAGAGCGAAGGGGCTGGCGGTCCACAGAGGCAGCAGGGTGCGCGCCATGACGGGCGCGTGGGTCAGCAGCTCCTCCAGCACGAACTCGTAGCCGCGCAGCTGGCTCTTCAGGTAGGCTGCCTGGTCGTGCTCGGATTCGATGCGGTCGGTCCACACGCGCGCGACCTTTGCCAGAAGGCGGGCCGGGGCGCTGGTCATGTGGGCGTAGTCAGCGCGACGGAAGCGGGATTCGGTGTCTCGCAGGCGGTCGCCGTCCAGCAGCTTACCCTCGTGACGTTCCAGCAGGAACTCTAGCGCGGACTGCCACCATGCGAGTTCCAGCTCAGCGGCCACCGTTTCGGTAGGCACCTGACGGGCGTACAGGTCATCCAGCAGCTCGGACAGGCCTCGTTCGTAAAGCTTCTGTTGGAGCGCGTCACGTTCGGGCAGGGTCATGAGCAGAACGCGGTCGCCCATAAGGGCGTCCAGGCGGGCGTCCAAAACGTCCAGGTCGGTGCGCACAAAGTCGGTGCCGTCGATCGTATCGGCAAGCACAATACCCAGGCCCGCCAGCTCGGACACCAAGGAATTCAGGGCGTCGGCCAGCTGATCCAGGTTCTGCGGAATCTGCGGGGTACGGGGTGCCTCGATATGGCGAATCCACTCGGCACGTTCGGTCTGCACAATCTTGAGCTGTTCGTGCAAATCCCCGATGTTCACGCCGGGCAGGATGTACTCCTTCGCCGCGCGACGCAGGCGAGAGCGCTGCATACTGCTCATCTCGATGCCGTTCTCGCGACGCCACGCGCCCGAGGCGGTTGCGGCAATCAGATCGGTCACGGGGCGGTCGTACACATCGGCGCGGAAACGCTTAAGCGTCTCGCGGATGCGCATCAGGATCGCCAGCTGCGACTCCCACTCGGCAATCGTGCGGCCCGGGCGCAGGCCCAGCATGGCGGCCATACGGTTCATGGCCTCGCGCAGGTTCAGCAGGGAGGACTTCAGGGTAATGACCAGGGCGTAGGCCTCCGCAGCTTCCTCGTCATTGACCAGGCGGGCGCGGTACCACGGCGAGGTACGCGAGGCCGCGGCGAATCCGTCAATCTCGCCCAGGCGCACGAGCTCGGCGCGCACCTGCTCGCGCTCCAGGAGGGAGTCCAGCATGGGGCGGTCGAAGCGCACGCGGGTGGCCGGGCCGTCCTCGGATGCGGTCAGCTCGGCCAGACGCTGCAGGGCGGCGTACACCGATATCTGCCAGTGCGGGTCCTTCGTGAGCAGAGCGCGAGTGTGGTCGATGAGGGTCTGGCGGGTGGCGCACAGTTCCTCGTTGAGGTCCTCGGAATTGGGTTCCTCGGCACTTTCGTTGCGTACGATGGCGCGGATGAACTCAGCGCGCTGCGCCTCCGAATCGTGTTCGGCCAGCAGGTCGTAGCGCAGGCTGTCGATACCGGTGCGCTTGAGCAGGGCCGAGAACTCGGCGAGCGTCGAACGCTTCTCGCCCACAACCAGCACGGATTTGCCGCGGCCAATCAGGGCGGAGGCAATATTCACGGCGGTGCGCAGCGGCTCGGTGCCGGGGGCCGCGGTCACGGTGAAGGAGAAACCGCTCACCGCGGTGTCGATAATGTCTTGGGCGTTGGCGTCCGCATCCAGCAGGAGCATCTCCTCGGCGGGGTCGCGCTGGTCCAGGGGCTGCTGCAGGTTGTGGGCGTTCAGCTCGCGCGGCTTCACGCCGGGCACCTTCAGCGCCGCCACGTCACGCACGAGCGGGGTGATGGCGGTGTGGGGCAGCTCGCCCAGGCTTTCCTTCAGGTCGGCAAAGGTTGAGATGAAGTACTTCGACTCGATTGTCATGCCCGGAATACGGCCGGCGGAGGCGCGCATGCGCTCGATGACCGGCTCGGGGTCCAGTCGAGACATGGAGTTCGCCAGCTGCGCCACGTCCATGGTGCCCAGGTCGATGCCGTACTCCTGCTTAATCTGGCGGACCATCGCCGGGTTCAGGCGCGCGGAACCGGCGAGGCGCAGCTCGAAGTCGTCATCCTTCGGGTGCGGGGTGATGCTCAGCGGCGCCATGAGAATCGGCGCGATGAAGCGCTTCTCGTAGGCTGCGGCGGCCTCGCGGGTGTCGTGCGAAAGCCAGGATGCGGTGCCCGCCACGAAGTAGCCGGAGTCCAGACCGTGGTCGGTGGCGAGTTCGTAAATCTTGGTGCGCAGGGTGCGGGCGGAGCGCATGCCCGCCTCCAGCTGCGACTTTTCGCGCAGGATGGTGGAGAGGCGGGTCTTACGTCCGGCGAGTAGCTGCGCCAGGCCGGAGGGATTCGCATCGGACAGGTCGATGTGCACGTAGTCGACCTGGTTGAAGTCAAGCATCGCGTCGGGGCCGGTGTAGACGTCCATCTGTTCGGCCCAGCGTTCAAGCCCCGCCGAGGGGTCGAAGTCCTCATGGGCGGGGTTCAGGTGCGGGGGCAGTTCGGCGATGCTCATCTCGGGTTCGGTCGTTTCGGCGGGCTGCGCCTGTTCTTCGGGGGTCGCCGATGCGACGGGTACCTCGGCGGTATCGCTCGGGGTTCCGTCGGTGTTCTGCATGTGAACAGAATCAGGAGTATGATTCACGTCTCGACTATCCTTGTATGTCAGTGTGATGCACGGCGTGCAATCCGGTGGTGCTTCGTGAGCGGTCCTCGCGCTCAGATGTTATTCGATTTACGACGACGGCCTAGCCCAGCGTCATCGAGAGATTAGCCATGGTGAGCACCAAAGCCACCATGACATAAAACGCCATGGCCGCCAGCAGGACCCAGCGGTACCTGGGGGCCAGTTCACCCTCCAGGTTGCCGAAGCGCAGGGATCGGAAGAGGAAGAAGGACAGGAGCGCGCCAGGCAGGTTACCGATAATGACCAGCAGTACGGTCAGGTACAGGGCGTAGGCGCGTTCGGTGCGTTCATTCTCGATTCTCGCAAGCTTAAGAGTACCGCCCAGCAGCAGGCTCAAGCATCCGTTCATGAAAGCAACCGTGAAGAAGGGAATCTTCATGGCGTCCTGGAAGCTCATCTGGGAGTTTGCCGCACCCACGGCAATCCACAAGAAGAGGAGGGCCGGAATGATCATGAGGTACCAGAAAAGGTACTTACGCATCTTCTCGGAGTTATCAATCAGCGCCAGGATTGCGGTCACGAAGGTGTCTCTTTCGGGTTCTGTTCAGGAGGTAGATTCAGGGCAGCGGGAATAAATTGGCTCCGGGCAGGAGCGCCCGCAACTACGGGGTGGTTTCGGTGCCTCCGTCGAGGGCATCCTCAACCTGCTTGCTGAGGGATTCTCGGCGCGCGGTTTCCGAGTACTCAATGTAGCGACGCACCACGTAGTCCAGCACCACCCAGAGAGCCACGAACGAGTGGTAGGGCTTGCGCTGGGTGCTGATGTGGGTGGGGGTCGCCTGGTAGTGCAGGGAGTACTCGGCGTGCGAGGACATGTAGTTCACGCCAATCGCGGTCACCGCAACCATGGGAATACGGCGTAGCGACAGCATCTTGATGTGCTCGCGCATGTTCTCGGTCTGGCCCGAGAACGACACGATAATCACCACATCGTCCTGGGTCATGGTGTTCATGGCGCTCTCGAACTCGTTGCGCGCCGGGATGACATGGCAGAATTTGCCGCAGGCCTGCATGGACTTGGCGAACTCCTGCACCGCGTTGCGCTGAGCGTAACCGGTGCCAAAGCAGTAGACGGTGCGCGCCTCGTAGATGCGTTTAAGCAGACCGCTCAACTCCATGTGGTCGAGGTAGTCGTAGGTGCGCTGAATATCCTCGCGGCCACTTTCGATGAAGCGGGGGTTGAAGGGCTCATTACGGCTGAGGGAAGACTTGATGAAGTACTTCAGCTCAGCGAATCCTGAAAAGTTCAGCTTCTTCGTCAGTCGAATAATCGAGCTGGTCGAAGTGTAGGTTTTGTGCGCCAAAGAATTGATCGTCGACTCCGCGACGAACTCCTCGTTCTCCAGCATGAAGGCCAAAATTTCCCGTTCAGTTTCACTGAACCGGTGCTGATTCGCATTCACGACGTCTTGTAAATCCACTCAGAGCTCCTGAATCCGATAGTGAGCAATATATAAATATTACACGCTTCGGATTCCACAGCCCGGTTCTGCCGTATTGTTCCCGCTCACGCAGAACCTTTCGAGAGAGGCCCACAACCGGGGCCAAGGATACCCAAGATACAGCTTCGCCGGCGGTATCGGTGTTATCCGATACCGCCGGCGAAGTCTATACCTTATGAGGCGTTATGCCGTCAGGCGGTTGAACGCTGAATCCTCTTAGGAGAGGGTCTTAGCTTCGTTCACCATGGTCTCGAAACGCTCGCGAACCTGGGGAACGTCCATACCGACGATGACCTGGAATGCCTTGCCCTTGCGGACCAGACCCAGAGCACCTGCGCTCTTGAAGTCTGCATCCGAGGGGCTGACGAGGGACTCATCAGCAACGGAGACACGCAGGCGGGTTGCGCAGTTGTTCACGGTGGTGATGTTCTCTGCGCCACCGAGCAGTTCGAGGAAGCCTGCTGCGCGGGGTGCGTAGAGGTCGCCATCCGCGGACTCAGCAGCTGCGCCGCCGTTCTTCTCGGCAGCCTTAGCAGCCTTGTACTCTGCCTTGCTGTAGAGCTTGGTCTCGCCGCCGTCTTCTTCACGACCGGGGGTCTTGAAGTCGAACTTCAGAATCATGAAGCGGAAGATCACGAAGTACAGGACGGTGAAGCACAGGCCCACACCAATCTGCATGAGGTAGGTGCCGGAGTGGTTTGCCCACAGCGGAATCCAGTTCTGGAACAGGAAGTCGAGCAGACCGCCACCCATGTAACCAACCAGACCCAGCTGGTACATGATTGCCGCCATGGATGCTGCCAGGATTGCGTGAACCAGGAACAGCGGGGGTGCCAGGAACAGGAAGGTGAACTCGAGGGGCTCGGTGATACCAATCAGGATCGCGGTGAGGCAGACGGGGATCATCAGAGCGAGAACTTCCTTGCGCTTCTCGGGACGAGCGGTGGTGTAGAACGCCGCTGCGATACCGATGGGTGCGAAGACCTTGGAGTTACCGTGCAGTGCGAAGCCGCCGCCGGGGAACAGTTCCTTCAGGGGCTTGTCGCTCTTAGCGAACTCGCTCAGGTGGCTCGGCCAGTCCTTAGCGATACCGTTCGGGGTAACAACGTTACCGAAGACGAACGGGGAGTAGATGAAGTGGTGCAGACCGGTCGGAATCAGGAAGCGCTCGAGGAAGGTGTAAACCCACACACCGAGTGCGCCGGATGCGATGAAGAAGCCCTGCAGGGAGGAGATACCGTGCTGAGCGTAGGGCCACAGCCAGGAGAACAGGAATGCCACGGGCATCATCAGGAAGAAGCAGACGCCGTAGACGTACTGCGAGCCCTGGAAGATACCGAGGAAGTCGGGCAGCTTCTTATCGAACCAGCGGTTGTGTACCCACACCACGATTGCGGAGATGATGATCGCACCGAAGATACCGGTGTCCATGGTCTTGATACCGGCGATCATCTTCAGACCGGTACCTGCCGCACTCTCAGAGATGTCGGTGGTGTAGTCCAGGTCGAAGAAACCGGTGCCGCCCTTGCCCCATACCTTGAGCATGGCGCCGACGAAGTAGTTGAAGGTCAGGTAGACCATTGCAGCTTCCATCACTGCACGTGCGTTAGCGGTCTTTGCCAGTGCAATGGGCAGACCGATCACGAAGAGCAGTTCCATCTGGTTGAAGACGGTCCACGCGCCGGCTTCCCAAACAGACCAGAAGTGGTTCCACGCGCTTTCCTTATCAGCAGCGAGGGGAATCAGTTCGCCGTTCTGTGCAATGATCGCAATACCGACCGCGAGGCCAGCGAATGCGAAGAGAAGAACGGGTGCCAGCATGGCAGAGCCGAACCTCTGTACTTTTTCCATCATGAGGCTATACGCCCTTTCGGGTATCGAGTGAGCGGGCGCAAGGGGCGGGCGGTCTTTGCCCGCCTGGGCTAACGCATCTTTATAAACACCCTTGAAAGTGTATGAGATGCACACCACACGACCTGCGCGCGCTAAATGCCGAATGTGTTTTAGACAGAAATAATAATGCCACTTCATTCCGACCCGTAGGCACCCGAAGGACAGTTCTGAAAGAGTTTTTCACAACCTGAAACATATCCCGGCACCGGGTAAAAATACTGGGGAATAATCAAGCTTTTCCCCTGCCTGCCGGGGCTCAGACTCGATAGCATGAACATACTTGCGCGGCCGGAGACTGCCCTCCACCACTCAGAGCTTCCATAGGGAGAGCCATCCGACGCGCCCACCCCGTACCCCTACCCGAAACCCAATCGGAACTTATATATATGCGTTTCCTCACCCTCAACACCCACAGCTGGTGCGAAATCCATCAGATTGACAAGATTCGTACCCTCGCGCAGTTCATCGTTGATCAGCAGGTGGACGTTATCGCCCTGCAGGAGATCAACCAGCTGACCTCTACCCCCGTGGTGGAACGTCCCCTCCACTTCCGCGGCGGTGCGGGCATCCCAGTCCGCGAAGATAACTACGCTCTACTCCTCGTACGCGCGCTGGAGGCACTCGGCGCCCACTACGAGTGGACCCTCACCGAAACTCACCTCGGTTGGGAGCGCTACGACGAGTGCGTGGCCGTCCTCTCGCGCCTACCGATTCGCGGCATCAGGCCCATCGAGATGTCTCCCGACTACACCTACTTCCAGGTGCAGCGTCGAGCTGCACAGGCCGCCCTCATCGAGACCCCCTCCGGTCCTTTCTGGTGCGCCACCACCCACATGTCCTGGTGGGACTTCGACGGCGACCCCCTCTTCGCTCAGGAGTTCATCCGACTCTCCCACGCTCTGGCAGAATGCGCCCTCACCGCGCCCGTATTGCTCGGCGGCGACTTCAACTCCGCCGCCCACCTGCCTGACGAGGGCTACGCGTTCGTAACCTCCACCGGCCTGATCGACACCCGCACCATCGCTAAGCACGCCGAAGGCGAGAACACCGTCCACCGCGAAATCGCCGGTTGGGAAGGCTCTTCGGACGCCAAGCGCATTGACTTCGTGTTCGCTGACCGACTACTTACGGTGAACTCGCACGCGGTAGTCTTCCGCGACAACTCCCCCGAAGCCATCTCTGACCACAGCGGTCTGCTCCTGGAGATTGACCCCGCAAGCTGGGCACCGGAGAGCGTCCTGAAGCCCCTCGACCAGCTGCCCTAAATACTCCAAGCCTTAACACAGCCCTCACCACAGCAGGGCAAACCACACAACACTCATCTACCCCAAAGGAGGGAACCCCCATGACGCCCCAGACCCAGTGGTGGCAGGAACCGGTGGTCTACCAGATTTACCCCCGCTCTTTCAACGACTCCAACGGCGACGGCATCGGTGACCTGCCCGGCATCACCGAGAAGATCCCGTACCTGGCAGACCTCGGCATCGAGGTGCTGTGGCTCTCCCCCATTTACGCCTCCCCGAACGACGACAACGGCTACGACATCTCCGACTACCGCGCCATCATGACGGAGTTCGGCACCATGGAAGACTTCGACGAGCTGCTCGTCACCGCGCACGAGCACGGCATCAAGCTCATGATGGACCTGGTCGTCAACCACAGCTCCGACGAGCACGAATGGTTCAAGCAGGCACGCTCCTCCAAGGACAACCCCTACCGCGACTACTACATCTGGCGCGACCCCAAGGGCTTCGATGAGGACGGTAAGCCGATTCCGCCGAACAACTGGATTTCCTGCTTCAGCCCCTCCGTATGGGAGTGGGACGAGGCGACCGGCCAGTTCTACCTGCACTACTTCTCTATCAAGCAGCCCGACCTGAACTGGGAGAACCCGAAGGTCCGCGAAGAGGTCTACGACATCATGCGCTTCTGGCTCGACAAGGGCGTGGACGGCTTCCGCATGGACGTCATCAACCTGATTTCCAAGGACCTTTCTTTCCCCGAGGACCCGGCAGTACTGGCCGGTGGCCTCGACAACTCTCTGGGTGTCGCAGCTAACGGCCCGCGCGTGCACGAATTCCTGCAGGAAATGAACCGCGAGGTCTTGAGCAAGTACCCGGTCATGACCGTGGGTGAAACTCCCTGCGTAACCGTGGACGACGCCGCACTCTACACCGGTTTCGACCGCAACGAGCTGCAGATGGTCTTCCAGTTCGAGCACATGGATGTGGACGCCTCCGAGGGCGGCGTGACCGGCAAGTGGTCCGACCGCCGCTTCAACCTGGTTGACCTCAAGAAGGTCCTCACCCATTGGCAGGAGGGCCTGCACGGCCGCGGCTGGAACTCCCTGTACTGGAACAACCACGACCAGCCGCGCACCGTCTCCCGTTTCGGTAACGACTCCCCCGAGTACCGCACCGTCAGTGCCAAGATGCTGGGCACCGTGCTACACCTGATGCAGGGCACCCCCTACATCTACCAGGGTGAAGAGCTGGGCATGACCAACGTCTTCTTCGACGATGTGAAGGACTACAACGACCTGGAGATTCACGACTCCTGGCGCAAGTACGTTGAAGAGTCAGGCCGAGTCTCCGCTGAGGACATGCTACGCTACATCAGCGCCTCCGGCCGCGACAACGCACGCACCCCCATGCAGTGGACCGCCGGCAAGAACGCGGGCTTCACCTCCGGCACCCCGTGGCTGAAGCTGAACCCGCGGTACACCGAGATCAACGCAGAGGCAGAGCTGGCTGACCAGGATTCGGTGTTCTACCACTACCGCGACCTGATTAAGCTGCGTCACGAGCACCCGATTGTTCTGACCGGTGAGTACCGCCTGCTGGATGAGGAGGATGATCAGGTCTACGCATACCTGCGCGTGAACTCCGACGAGGATGCTGCCGCATCCGGCGAGCGCGCCCTGCTGGTCGTCGCGAACTTCACCGATGACACCGTTCAGCTGAACTACGCTGGCGGCAACCTGGATTCGGTGGTGCTGACCAACTCGCAGGCGCTCTCCCCGACTGAGCTGAAGGCTATCGAGAACGCTCCGAAGCTGATTAGCTCGAACTACCGCGACGAGAACCGCGAGTTCACTGACGAGGGCACCCTGCTGCGCCCCTACGAGGCGAAGGTCTACCTCTTCGGCAACGCTGAGTAAGCACACCCCATATCCTGCGCGGAGGGGGACCAGAAACGGACATTCCGGTCCCCCTTCGCCCTATACTTCAATCACAGACACCTTTTTCCTCTTCGGCGTAACCGCCGGTACAGAAAGGCAATTATGAGCAACTCCGAGGCATACGAGGTTCCCTCCTACGAAGGCCGCCAGTGGTGGAAGGAAGCCGTGGTGTACCAGGTGTACCCCCGCTCCTTCAACGACGCGAACGGCGATGGCATCGGTGACCTGAAGGGCATCACCGAGAAGCTGCCGTACCTGGCTAAGCTGGGCATCAACGTCATCTGGCTCTCCCCCGTGTTCGACTCGCCGAACGTGGACAACGGCTACGACATCTCCGACTACTTCGCCATCATGAGTGACTTCGGCACCATGGAAGACTTCGACGAGATGCTTGAGACCGCTCACAAGCACGGCATCAAGATCCTCATGGACCTGGTCGCAAATCACACCTCCGATGAGCACCCCTGGTTCAAGGAATCCCGCTCCTCTAAGGACAACCCCTACCGCGACTACTACATTTGGAAGGACCCGAAGGGCTTCGACGAGGACGGCAACCCGATTCCTCCGAACAACTGGGCGTCCGAGTTCGGCGGCCCGGCATGGGAGTGGGACGAGGCAACCGGCCAGTTCTACCTGCACATCTTCTTCAAGGAACAGCCCGACCTGAACTGGGAGAACGAGAAGGTTCGCGAGGACCTGTACTCCATGGTCCGCTGGTGGCTGGACAAGGGCGTTGACGGCTTCCGCCTGGACGCTATCAACATCATCTCTAAGCCCGAGGGCTACCCGGATGACCCCTCCACCGACTACGAGAAGCACACTTCCTCGATTCCGTTCGTCATCTCTAACGGCACCATGGTGCACCCGTGGATGAAGGAGCTCACCCGCGAAACCTTCAGCCGCTACGACGTGATGACCGTGGGTGAGACCAGCGCAACGAGCCCCGAGGACGCTAAGCTGTGGGCCGGCTACCACACCGGTGAGCTGAACATGATCTTCCACTTCGATCACATGGGCGTGGATAACGACCCGAACGGCAAGCTGGGCGGTAAGTGGTCCTACGCGCCGTACAAGCTGACCGAGCTTAAGCGCATCCTGAACGACTGGCAGACCACCCTGGAGGGTAACGCTTGGGGTTCGCTGTACTGGAACAACCACGACCAGCCGCGCGTGGTTTCCCGTTTCGGTAACGATTCGGATGAGTTCCGTACCCTGTCCGCTAAGCAACTGGCGACCACCCTGCACTTCATGCAGGGCACTCCGTACATTTACCAGGGCGAAGAGCTGGGCATGACCAACGTGAAGTTCGATTCGATTGAGGATTACCGCGATGGTGACTCGATCCGCTTCTACGAGGACATGCACGTGGACCACAAGCGTCTGAGCCACGAAGAGGCGATGCAGGCTATCTACATTAAGGGCCGCGACAACGCTCGTACCCCGGTTCAGTGGGATGCTTCCGCTAACGGCGGTTTCAGCCCCGAGGGTGTGACCCCGTGGATTGCTGTGAACCCGAACTACCCGGCGATTAACGCTGAGGCTGTTCTGGCGGATGAGGATTCGATCTTCTACCACTACCAGCAGCTGGTGGCTCTGCGCCGCGGCAAGCTGAAGGACCTGATGGTGTACGCGTCCTTCGCTCCGGTGGATTCGGTTCAGGTTCCCCACGATGAGGACGAGGCTGTGTATGCGTACACCCGTACCGGCGGCGCGGACGGTTCCCCCGCTAACGAGTCTCTGCTGGTGATTTCGAACTTCACCGCCGACGAGCTGGAGCGCGACTTCGCCGTGCTTGCTGAGGCACGCGAGTCTGGCGCCCGCGTCGAGCTGGTGAGCTCCAACTACAAGGACGACGCCGGTTCGACCCTGCGCCCCTACGAGGCGAAGGTGTACCACATCGTTCGATAGACGAAAGCTGTCTGACGGCTGCTGACCTCTAGGTCGGCGTAGAACCGCGGGAGGGCGGGGATTGTACGATCTCCGCCCTCCTTTTGCTGTACCCGCTCGTTGTGCACTCGTTTCGGCTCAGGCTAACCGGAGAACGCAAGCTGAAGAATCGGCACCGCCAGCGCGATAAGACCCACGCTGACGACCGCCCCTGCGGCGATGACGGGGGCTGCGGTGCCCTCGTGCCGGTAGTGGGTCTCAAGGATCACGATATTGGCGGCAGGCGGCAGGACTCCCAGGATGAAGAGCACCTGCGGGTAGGCCAGTAGCTGGTCGAAGTGCATGCCCGCCGCGTCGTGTGCCCAACGGGCGAGCGCCAGCACGCCGATGCTGTAGACGCTCACGAGCGCGGCGCGGAGCACCGCCCATCCGGCGGCCCGGGTCAGGTCTGCGCGGTGCAGCTTGGCGGCCCCGAGCCACATGCCCAGCACGATCATCCCGATAAAGCTGAAGACCCAGGTGAGCACCCGGTAGAACCCGGCTCCGTGAACACTCAGGAAGTGCCCTGCGGGCAGGCACAGCAGGCCGATCACCACGGCGATGACGGGTGGACTCGTGCGCAGCCCTCGCAGTACCCTGCGGGTGGTTGCGCCGCGGCTCGCGGCGGTAGCCGTACGGGGTGGGGAACCTTCACCCGATTCGGCCCTCGAGTCGCCTCGTAGCAGCGAGGTTCCCAGAATATTGCCCATGATGGAGTTGCCGATGTACGCGCCAATGTACACGCGCACGGCTTCCTCACCCCAGAATCCAGCAACCACGGGGATGCCGAAGAGCCCGGCGTTTAGGTACACGAAGGCGAGCTTCTGCACGGGGTCGCCGGTGATGCGTCCGGCACCGAGCACACCGAGGAGCATCATAACCATGGTGGACGCGGCCACGAAGAACAGCTCCGGACGGCTGGTGGCGACCGTGTAGACGATGACGGCGGGAATGATCCAGCGGGTCAGCAGGGCCGAGGCCCACTCCTTGAGCTGCGTGCCCCGGTGCTCGGGCAGGGTGAGGGCCAGCGTCAGCCCTGCAGCCAGGTAGATGAGGGGCAGGATGATTCCCACAAGACGCTCCTTCGGTCACCGCGTTGGCCCTTATTTTGGATGCGCACCGCGTCGTTGCGCTAGGCCGCCTTTCCATGGTCTCACGTTCGGGCACCGAGGACGGGCCGGCGAGGAATATTCTCGGGAATGTGAGCCTGTCTAATATCGCCCGCCTATACATTCAGATTAAGGTTGAGCATTTCACGGGATGCCATTTCGAAATTTTCGCGTCATATTGCATCATATTTGCCGAAACCCTCGTATTTTTTATACATCAAATTTACTCTAGAAATACGCAGAGATTGCTTTTCCTACCGTATGAACTTGTCTGCCGTCCATACCCTCACGAAGCGAACTCAGCAGGATTAGTTCCCTTCAAGATCTCGCCGGGAGCACGCAATGCAGCAGCCTTACCTCTCCAACCCTTCCGACTCCGGGGGTGTCCCCTCCCCCAAGGTAGCGCGTCAGAAAACCCCGCACCGCGCCGCCCATCCCCACGCCGGGGTGCACATCCCGTGGCGTTCCGCGTCCGCCGCTACGAGCGCCTCAGCGGTTACCCCCGCATCCCGTGTTACCCCCTCAGAAGCCCTTGTCGAGGAGCGCACGTTCAGGGTTCCGCACCCAGTGCTGAGCCTTCTGTCCTGGTTGATTGCGGTGGCGAGCATCGCGTGGCTTGCCGTTCTGGGCGTGAACCTGACGCACCTGGTACTCTCCGGTCTGGAGCACGACTCTGATTTCTTGGTGCTGACCTACGGCGTGTACATGGCCTGCGCTTTTGGGTTCCTGTGTTTTGGGGCCTTCTTTGGTCTGCATTTTGGCCTGGGCTCGAGCGCGCATTGGCGTAGTTCGATTCGCCACCCGAATCGGCCGTATTAGAGTATTTCTGCCCCGCTTAGTTTTGCGGAATTTCCGGAGCGTATTCCTTTTATTTAGACTCGCAGTTTAAAAAGATAAGCGGTTTTCTTTAATTTCGAAGAAAATATCCGTTTCGTATTAATATTTTTCGCCCTCATAGATAAAAGCCGCCCGGCGCATCCACATTCGGATGCACCGGGCGGCTTCTTACGGGACTTCAGCCATCTTAGGTTGTAGGCCCAAAGGGGTTCAGGAGCCGAACATGCAGACGCTCGAAATCTTTTACATTACGTGTTACGAGAGTAAGACCATGGGTCAAAGCAGTTGCAGCAATCCAAGCATCATTTTCAGGAGCTTTGTCTGGTACATGAAGCCCTGCACAACAATCAGCTACAGATCCGTCAATCACAAGAGTCCGTTTCTGAAATTTCTCTCGGACTGCTGAAAACCACTCACGCAGATATGCACCTTGTACCGGATCCTTACGCTCCATGGCGAGGACTCCACGCTCCAGCTCCATCAGGGTCACGACGCTAATATAGAGCGGCCTATCGGAGTAAACACGAAACCACGATTCAAAGACGGGGTCAGCTTTACCTCGAGAGAGTTTCCACAGTTCAGAAATGATATTGGTATCTAGCAGATACATCGTTGCCCCTAGAACTCTACGACGGGGCGCTGATAAGTAGAACGTTCAGCCACAGGAAAATCTTCAGGTAGGTCTACATCCCCAGCAGGTTTAGGGTAGTTAGCGAAGAAGTCATAGAGAGAGGACTCTTCCTGCTGGCTACGCGAATACTCTTCGTAGGTCATAAGGACATACGTAGGTTCACCACGCTTAGTGATAATAACGGGTGATTGCTGGGCCTGCTTCTGAGCTTTAGCGAGATTCTGGTTGAACTCGCGGCTCGTCATAACGGTCATAATTTCCCCCTTGTTGCTCACGACATGAAAACATAAATAATGTAACTACGTAGCTACATTATATTTTCTATCTGGTACTACGACAACCCCTCCATCTTCAGACCCGCTATATATCGTTAGGAAGATACGAAGAAGCCGCCCGGCGCATCCACAGCAGGATGCACCGGGCGGCTTCTTCACGGGAGAAGACTCACTCTCCCACGGGGATTACTCCCATTCGATGGTTCCCGGGGGCTTGGAGGTAACGTCCAGCACCACTCGGTTAACGTCCTTGACCTCGTTCGTAATGCGGTTCGAGATCTTAGCCAGCAAATCGTAGGGCAGGCGCGACCAGTCAGCGGTCATCGCGTCTTCCGAAGAGACCGGGCGCAGAACAATCGGGTGACCGTAAGTACGGCCGTCGCCCTGAACGCCCACGGAGCGAACACCAGCCAGCAGAACCACGGGGCACTGCCAGATGTGCTCGTCCTGGCCAGCCGCGGTCAGCTCTTCACGCACAATGGCGTCAGCGGCACGCAGGGTTTCCAGGTTCTCGCGGGTCACCTCACCGACGATGCGGATACCCAGGCCGGGGCCGGGGAAGGGCTGACGCGCCACGATCTTCTCGGGAACGCCGAGCTCGCGACCGATGGCGCGGACCTCGTCCTTGAACAGGGTGCGCAGCGGCTCCACCAGCTCGAAGGTCAGGTCGTCGGGCAGGCCGCCCACGTTGTGGTGGCTCTTGATGTTTGCGGTGCCGTCGCCGCCGCCGGACTCGACAACGTCCGGGTACAGGGTGCCCTGGACCAGGAACTTGATGTCTGCGCCCTCTGCGCCGGCCTCTGCAATCAGCTTGCGCTGTGCCTCCTCGAAGGAGCGGATGAACTCGCGGCCGATAGCCTTACGCTTCGCCTCGGGCTCGGTAACACCCTCGAGTGCGGAGAGGAAACGCTCCGACTCATCGATGGTGATGACCTTGATGCCCATGGACGCTGCGTAGTCCTGCTCGACCTGTTCACGCTCGCCCTCACGGAGCAAACCGTGGTCGATGAAGAAGCAGGTGAGCTGGTCGCCGACAGCCTTGTGCACGAGGGCTGCCGCCACGGAGGAGTCAACGCCGCCGGAGAGCGCACAGATAACACGGTCGCTACCGACCTGTTCGCGAATCTTAGCGGCCTGCTCCTCGATGATGTTATTGGTGGACCAGGTGGGCTTCAGGCCAGCCACGTTGTAGAGGAAGTTCTCCAGGGCGACCTGGCCGTAGTCGGAGTGCTTCACCTCGGGGTGCCACTGCACGCCGCCGAGCTTGCGGGACTCGTCCACGAATGCTGCCACGGAGGCGCCGGGGGTCTTGGCCAGCACCTCGAAGCCTTCGGGGGCCTCGGTTACGGAGTCACCGTGAGACATCCACACGTTCTGGGTGGTGGGGGTGCCGGTCAGGAAGGAGGAGTTCTCAGCGCAGACGACGGCGTCGGTTGCGCCGTATTCGCGCAGGCCGGTCTGGGCCACGGTACCGCCGAGGGTCTGGGCCATGACCTGGAAGCCGTAGCAGATACCGAAGATCGGCACGCCGGATTCGAAGAGGGCCTTATCACCCTTGGGTGCGCCATCGGCGTAGACCGAGGAGGGGCCACCGGAGAGCACAATAGCTGCCGGGTTCTTGGCGAGCATCTTCTCAGTGCTCATGGAGTGGGGGACGATTTCGGAGTAGATTCCGGCCTCACGCACGCGTCGAGCAATGAGCTGCGCGTACTGAGCACCGTAATCCACCACCAGGACGGGACGCTCTTCGAGCTGGTCCAGGTTCACAGAATTGGTCACGAAAATTACCTCAACGTGTTGGTGCTAATCCGCGCACTTGCGCGGGGTTATATCTATTTTACGCTATCGCGGTGTGAGCTTGAACGCCCGTGGCGGGGGACTATTCCGCCTACGACCGTTCTTTTTACGCTGCAGATAGAAAGCACCGCCCGGCGACCGCGGGGATAGCCCCGTAGCCGCCGAGCGGTGATTCATGACGCTACCTTAGCCGCGGTAGGAAGGGACCACGGTCAGTTCGGCCTTCTGGAACTTCTTCAGCTCCAGGTAGCCGCAGTTAGCCATCGCGCGCTTGAGCGCACCGACAATGTTGCTGGTGCCGTTCACGTGGTGCGAAGGACCGTACAGGACCTCCTCCAGCGTGCCGACGACGCCCAGCGGGGTGCGCACGCCGCGCGGGAAGTCCAGCGAGTGCGCCTCGTTGCCCCAGTACAGGCCCTGGCCCGGCGCCTCGGAGGCGCGAGCCAGCGGAGCACCCAGCATCACGGCGTCAGCACCCAGCGCGAGCGCCTTCACCATATCGCCGGAGCGGCCCAGGGAGCCATCAGCAATCACGTGCACGTAGCGGCCGCCGGACTCGTCCAGGTAGTCCGAACGTGCCGCAGCCACGTCGGCGATAGCGGTTGCCATCGGTGCGGAAATGCCCAGGCCCTGGCGGGTGGTCTGCGCGGAACCACCGCCGAAGCCCACCAGCACACCGGCGGCGCCGGTGCGCATCAGGTGCTTAGCCTGCGAGTAGCCAGCAACGCCACCGACGATGACGGGAACGTCTAGCTCGTAGATGAACTTCTTCAGGTTCAGCGGCTCGTGCGAGGTCGAAAGGTGCTCGGCAGAGACGGATGCACCACGGATAACGAACAGCTCAACGCCGGCCTTCACCACGGTCTCGTAGTGCTCCTGAGTGTTCTGCGGGCTCAGCGAACCGGCAACCACCACGCCGGAATCGCGAATCTCTTCCAGGCGTGCGGTAATCAGCTCCGGCTTGATCGGCTCGGAGTAAATCTGCTGCATGCGGGTGGTTGCGGAGGCGGGGTCCGCCTCGGGCAGCTCAACAATCTCGTCGAGCAGCGGCTGCGGGTCTTCGTAGCGGGTCCACAGGCCCTCGAGGTTCAGCACACCCAAACCGCCCAGCTTGCCCAGGGCAATAGCGGTCGCCGGGGACATGACCGAGTCCATGGGCGCACCAATAATCGGGGTGTCGAACTTGAAGGCGTCAATCTGCCAGGAGGTGTCGACGTCGCGGCGGTCGCGGGTACGGCGGGTCGGTATCAGCGCCACATCGTCCAGGGAGTAGGTGGGGCGGGCGCTCTTGGAGAGGCCAATCTGAATTTCAGACATGAGTGAATCCTTTCGAATTCGGTTTGAGGGGTGCCGCCGGGCGTTATTCGCACCGATGCCCGCCCCGGCACCCGGGAGGGTACGGGACGGGCTCAACGGCGCACGGTGTGCACGCCGTGCGGCGAATCATCGTTGGTGATGCGTCTTAGCGACGGTAGTTCGGTGCCTCAACGGTCATCGTGATGTCGTGCGGGTGCGATTCCTTCAGGCCCGCGGGGGTGATGCGCACGAACTGTCCCTTGTTCTTGAGCTCTTCGATGGTGCGCGAACCGACGTAGAACATGGTCTGGCGCAGACCACCTTCGAGCTGGTGAATCACGGCGGAGAGCGGGCCGCGGAAGGGAACCTGACCCTCGATACCCTCGGGAATCAGCTTCTCCTCGCTGGAGACGTCGGCCTGGAAGTAACGGTCCTTCGAGAAGGACTTGTGGCGGCCGCGGGTCTGCATAGCGCCCAGCGAACCCATGCCGCGGTACGCCTTGAACTGCTTGCCGTTCACGAGAATCAGGTCGCCGGGGGATTCGGTGGTGCCGGCCAGCAGGGAGCCGAGCATCACGGAGTCGGCGCCGGCCACCAGGGCCTTGCCAATCTCACCGGAGTACTGCATACCGCCGTCGGCAATCACGGGAACACCGGCGGGGATAGCTGCCTTAGCGGCCTCGTTGACCGCGGTCACCTGGGGCACGCCCACGCCCGCAATGATGCGGGTGGTGCAGATGGAACCCGGGCCCACGCCAACCTTCACGGCGTCGGCGCCGGCGTCAATGATGGCCTGAGCACCCTGGCGGGTTGCGGCCTGACCGCCAATAACGTCCACGTGTGCGGCGGCGGGGTCCTTCTTCAAGCGGGCAATCATGTCCAGCACACCCTGGGAGTGGCCGTTTGCGGTATCCACGAAGAGGGCGTCCACGCCGGCCTCAACCAGGGTCATGGCGCGCTCGTAGCCGTCGCCGAAGAAGCCGATAGCGGCACCCGCGCGCAGGCGGCCGTCCTCGTCCTTGGTGGCGCGGGGGTACTGCTCGGTCTTCACGAAGTCCTGGAGGGTGATCAGACCGGCCAGCTTGCCTGCCTCGTCCACGAGGGGTAGACGCTCAATCTTGTTGTGGGAGAGCAGGGCGAAAGCCTCGTCCTTGGAAACGCCGGGGCGGGCGGTCACCAGCGGCATGGGGGTCATGATGTCGCGAACGCGGATGTTCTCGAAGTCGCCGCGAGACATGTAGCGGATATCGCGGTTGGTGATGATGCCTTCCAGCACGCCCTCTTCGCTCACGACGGGCAGGCCGGAGACGCGGTAGTAACCGCACACCTCGTCGTACTCGGCGATGGTGGCGTCCGCACCGATGGTCACGGGGTTGATAATCATGCCGGACTCGGAACGCTTCACGCGGTCCACGTGTGCGGCCTGGTCCTCGATGGAAAGGTTACGGTGAATCACGCCGAGACCACCCAGGCGCGCCATGGCGATGGCCATAGCGGAATCGGTCACGGTGTCCATTGCCGCAGAAATGATGGGGATGTTCAGGTTAATGCGCTTGGACAGGCGAGTGGAGGTGTCAGCCTCGGAAGGAATGACGTCGGTGTTGCCGGGCAGCAGCAGCACATCGTCGTAGGTCAGGCCGGTAAAGCCGAAGGGATCCTCGGACAGAGCGGTGGGGATGGTCATTGTCTACCTTTCGGATGGTGTGCTTCGCCGATGCGATTTTGCCGTGGGGAAGCGCTTTATACGGTGTCGCGGTATGTACCCCACTCCCCCGGCGCGAGGACCAGTCGGAGGCCCACGCGGGTTCTGAGCGGGCGCGTCCGCCGGATGCTCCGGAGGGTGCGGAAACGGACAGTCTACCTTCTATGATAAGCCGCTTAGGGTTTCTTCGCTCGGAAGATACCGAGCCGCCCGAAGAATGGCGGCGGGCACCGGGTTCTTGCACTCGAAGACACCGATGCTGCGGCGTTGAGGGGATAGCTAGTGCCCGGTACCGCCTCCAGCTCAGGGGGCAGTACCGGGCACACACACTATTTAGTCTTCTTCAGTTTCTTCGGGCTTCTCAACCACCAGGGTCTCGGTGGTCAGCACCAGAGCCGCGATAGAGGAGGCGTTCTGCAGGGCCGAACGAGTCACCTTCACCGGGTCAATCACGCCTGCCTCAATCAGGTCGCCGTACTCGCCGGTCTTGGCGTTGTAGCCATGACCCACGGGCAGCTCGGAGACCTTGGAGACGATGACGTAGCCGTCCTCGCCGGCGTTCTCCGCAATCCAGCGCAGCGGCTGGACCAGGGCGCGGCGAACAATCTGCACGCCCACGTTTGCGTCGTGGTTATCCAGCTCCAGGCCATCCAGCGCCTTCAGTGCGTGGACCAGCGCGGAACCGCCACCGGAGACGATGCCCTCTTCCAGGGCTGCACGGGTGGAGGAGACAGCATCCTCGATGCGGTGCTTGCGCTCCTTCGCCTCAACCTCGGTTGCGGCACCGACCTTGATGACGCCCACGCCGCCGGCCAGCTTAGCCAGGCGCTCCTTGAGCTTCTCGCGATCCCATTCGGAGTCCACGCGCTCGATTTCGCGGCGCAGCTGCTGCACGCGGTCCTCGATGGCCTCGGGGTCGCCGCCGCCGTCCACGATGGTGGTGTGGGACTTGGTCACGGTCACGCGGCGTGCCGAGCCCAGGTGCTCCAGGGTGACCTGCGGCAGGTCAATGCCGAGCTCGCCGGTCACGACGGTACCGCCGGTCAGGATTGCCAGGTCCTGCATGATGGCCTTGCGGCGGTCACCGAAACCGGGGGCCTTCAGAGCAACCACGTTGATGGTGCCGCGCAGCTTGTTCACGACCAGGGCGGAGAGTGCCTCACCGTCAACGTCTTCAGCGATGATGGTCAGCGGCTTCTTCGCCTGAACGATCTTCTCGAGCACGGGCATGATCTCTGCGATGGTGGAAATCTTGCCCTGGTAGAGCAGCACCAGGGTGTTCTCCAGGACAGCCTCGCCGCGCTCGGCGTCGGTCACGAAGGAGGGCGAGAGGTAGCCCTTGTCGAACTGCATGCCCTCGGTAATCTCCAGCTCGATCTCGGTGGAGGAGCCGTCCTCGATGGTGATGACGCCGTCCTGGCCGACCTTCTCGAAGGCGCGAGCCAGCAACTCACCAATCTGCTCGGACTGGGCGGAGATAGCGGCGACGTGCGCCACCTCGGGGCCCTGCACGGGGCGTGCGTTCTCGAGCAGGCGCGCGGAGACAGCCTCCACGGCCGCCTCGATGCCGCGCTTGACGTCGGCGGGGGCCGCACCGCTGGTCACGTTGCGCAGACCCTCGTTCACCAGCGCCTGCGCGAGCACGGTTGCGGTGGTGGTGCCGTCACCGGCAACGTCGTTGGTCTTGGTGGCGACTTCCTTCGCCAGCTGGGCGCCCAGGTTCTCGTACGGGTCGTCCAGTTCAATCTCGCGGGCAATGGACACGCCGTCGTTGGTGATGACGGGCGCGCCCCACTGCTTATCGAGCACAACATTGCGCCCGCGCGGGCCAAGGGTTACCTTGACCGCGTTTGCCAGCTTATCGACGCCGGCCTGCAGGGATTTGCGGGCTGCATCGTTGAATTCAAGCTGCTTAGCCATGTGTTCGCTACTCCTAGTGCGTCACAGAAAGGAAATGAGGGGCAGATGATAGCTCATGCGCCGCACCGGGTGAACGGTACGGCGCATGAGTATTCGAAGTAATTAGTCGACGATTGCCAGAACGTCGCGTGCGGAGAGAATCAGGTACTCCTCGCCCTGGTACTTGACCTCGGTGCCACCGTAGCGGGAGAACACGACAACGTCGCCTTCCTTGATGTCAACGGGGATGCGGTTGCCCTTCTCATCCACGCGGCCGGGACCAACGGCGACAACGCGTGCTTCCTGCGGCTTTTCCTTCGCAGTCTCGGGGATGACCAGACCGGATGCGGTGGTCTGCTCAGCCTGTTCGATCTTGATAACGACGCGGTCTTCCAGCGGCTTGATGGCCATAATCGGTTCCTCCGGATTGTGGATTAACGTTTGGTGCGAGACGGCGGCGCGGTGATGCGCCAGAAGGCCGCCTCGAGTGCTACCTCAACTCTAGTTTCACCGGTGCTTTCGGTCAAGAAAACCCGCCCTCCGCCGGAGCGTTTCACCGCAAGGCGAACAGGGGTCGGCACCGGGTTTGAACGGCCCGGCGTGCGGGCTCCGGCAGGGGGCGTACTTCCCCGGGCGAAGGCCCGTAAAATGGGGACATGCCCCACAGCCCTAACGCATCCCACGAAGCTCTTCCTGCAGAAGAATACCCGTTCGGTTTTTCTCCCGCTCCTCCGCTGCCCCTCAGCGACAACGCGCTCGCGGCAGCCGATGAGCTCTACCCGCTGGGCTCCGACACCCTCGGCGCCGTCACCTCCCTGCGTTCACGCGGGTTCAGCCCCGAGAACTCCTCTGCCATCATCTCCCTGGCGCAGGCTCGCACCCGTGCGCGTGCCAAGTTCGGCGAGCGCGCCCGCACGCTCATGCTCACGCAGGAGGCCTCCGAGCAGGCCACCCGCCCGGTGATTGCGCACTACCGCGCCGACCGCCTCGCGCGGGTTCCAGGACTCGTGGCCGATCTGGGGTGCGGTATCGGCTCGGATACCGCCGTCTACGCCGCGGCTCGCGGTTCCGTCGTGGCGGTGGAGCTCGATCCGCTGACCGCCTCGTTCGCCGCGGCAAACCTGGCGTTCTGCCCGCGGGCACGTGTGTACTCGGGCGATGTTACCGCCTACGACCCCGCCAGCGGTGCGGGCTCGGAGGCTCCCCTCACCGATGGTGCGGGCGCCTCCCCCGCCATTCTGTGGTTGGACCCGGCCCGCCGTGAGCTGCGAGGGGCCAGGAAGGCGCAGACGGAGCGTCTCTTCGACCCGGAGGCGTTTTCGCCCCCGTTCTCGTTCGTGCTGGGCCTGGCGCGCACCGGCATGCCGATGGGCGTGAAGCTGGGGCCCGGTTTTCCGCACGAGGGTATCCCCTCCCCGGAGAACATTGCCTCGGAGGCGAACCCCGCCCCGCGCGTTGAGGCGGAGTGGATCCAGTCGGAGGGTTCCCTCGCCGAGCTCGTCCTCTGGTTTAATGCGCTGGCCCAGGAGGGCGTGGCCCGCACCGCAACCTCGGTGCGCGAGCTGCCCGCCGGCCCCGCTGATAGGGTATCGTCCGCAGCCGAGGCGACCGGCGAGGTTGCCGACCTGCTACCGCCCTACGAGGCGGTGAGCTTCCGCAGCGCCCTCACAGCGGCCGAGGCCGAGCGGAGCGTGGAGGTTCCCGTGTCCCTGCCTCAACCCGGCGAGTACCTGCTGGAGCCCGCCCCCGCGATTGTGCGCTCGCACCTGGTGGCCGAGTTTGCGCAGAGCATCGGCGCGCAGCTGCTGGATGAGCACCTGGCGTACCTGCGTTCCGCCGAGCCGGTGGAGCATCCGCTGGTTGCCTGCTACGAGGTGCTGGAGGAGATTCCTCTGCAGGAGAAGCAGCTGAAGCGTTGGGTGCGTGAGCAGGGCTTTACGGCGCTGACGATTAAGAAGCGTGGCGTGGATATTGTTCCTGAACAGCTGCGTGCGCGCCTGCTGAGTTCGGTGGGTTCTAAGCCCGCCAAGAAGAAACAGAAAAAGAACGCTAATTCTTCTGGTGGCGCGCAGGAGTCCTCGTACCGCCCGGCAACGCTGGTCTTCACGCGCATCGGCGCGGGCAGAGATTCCCGCCGCGTCGGCTGGCACGTGCGTCCGCTCTAGCCTCGTCCAACCCCGACTGCCCAGTACCGTACTCGGTTACCGTTCGTGACGATTCGTTACGGTACCGGTTCCGGATTCTGCGCTCGACAGGGCGTTGAGCACCGTCAGACCGTACACTAGATACGGTGCCTAATAAAGATACGGGGCCTGATAAAGACATGCTGCCCAGTAGAGGTACTCCCCCGCGGAGTAGGCTCTCACCAGTTAGTCCCCTGCCGGGCAGATCTCACCGATAGCAAACTTCCGTAGTCGGCACTGTGCACGACACTATTTCCAGACGCAGGAAAGGTCCTATGATCGACTTTGCTTCCTCCCCTCAGTCCACCCTCGGCGTGGAATGGGAGATTGCACTCATCGACCGTGAAAGCGGCGAACTGACCCAGCGCGCCGCAGAGGTGCTCGGCATCCTGCGCGAGCGCCGCCCCGAGCTGCTGGAGCCCGCCTCCGACCGGGCACACGTGACCGGGGAATTCCTGGAGAACACCATCGAGGTCATCACCGGCGTCTGCACGACCGTGGCGCAGGCCTGCCGCCAGTTGCAGGAGCTGACCGACACCATTCGCGAGATTACCGATGGGCTGGGCATCGAGTTCTACCCGGCCGGTACCCACCCGTTCTCCCGCTGGTCCGAGCAGCCCGTCGTGGCCAAGGAACGCTATCGGCGCGTCGTGGAGCGCGCCCAGTATTGGGGCCGCCACATGGTCATTTTCGGTGTACACGTGCACGTCGGCGTGGATTCTCGCGACAAGGTCCTACCGCTTATTGACGCGCTCACGAACTACGGGCCGCACCTGCTGGCGCTCTCCTGCTCCTCCCCATACTGGGAGAGCATCGACACCGGTTACGCCTCGCACCGCACCCAGCTCTACCAGCAGCTGCCGACCAACGGCCTGCCCTTCCACTTCGACACCTGGGAGCAGTACTGCGAATACCTGAACTCGCTCGTGGCGACCGACGTTATTAACGACCCGAGCGAGGACCGCTGGGATGTACGCCCGGTTCCGCGCTACGGCACGGTCGAGATGCGCTACTGCGACGGTATGGCCTCGCTACCGGATATTGCCGCAATCGTGGCCTTCACCCAGTGTCTGGTGGAGTACTTCTCCCGCCGCATCGAGGCTGGCAACAAGCCCGAGGTGCTGGCCCCCTGGCACGCGCAGGAGAATAAGTGGCGTGTGGCTCGCTACGGCCTGGAAGCCAAAATCGTGGTCTCTAACGAGCCGGTACAGCGCACCCTGCGCGAAGACTTCGAGCTGCTACTACCCGAGCTAGAGCCGGTGGCCCGCGACCTGGATTGCGAGCTGGAGCTGGCGCAGGTGCGCCGCATCCTCGCCGAAGGTACGGGCGCGGATCGTCAGCGTGCGGTCTTTGAGAGGACCGGCTCTCTGCGTGAGGTGGCCCTGGATGTTGCTGCCCAGTCCCGTGCGCGAGCGCTACGTTAGACCCGCTCCCCCTCACCTAAAGCTTCAAATCCAGAGATGCCTCGGCACAGTCCTTAGCGAGACTGTGCCGAGGCATTTCTGTAGGTATTTTCGAGGTGAGCCGCATGAACGCGCTCGCGCTAATAATCCCTGCGGAAGTAGCTATTTCAGAGGTAGCCCGCTTAGAAACAGACCGTGGTCACCGGCAGCGAGGAGTCCGTCGTGAAGTCCACGCCCGAGGGCTCGCGGCCCGCGGCGACCAGACGGGCGCCCAGGGCGGCAACCATCGCGCCGTTGTCGGTGCACAGGGTGAACTTCGGAATGATTAGGCGCACACCCTCGGAGGCGCATCGGGCGGCCAGCAGCTCGCGCAGACGCGAGTTTGCCGCCACGCCACCGCCGAGTAGCAGGGTCTTCATGCCCTGCTCGCGGCAGGCCAGCATGGCCTTCTTTGTGATGACATCCACGACCGCTTCCTGGAAGGAGGCTGCGATATCGGCAACCGGGACCTCTTCGCCAGCGGCCTCGAAGCTCTCAATCACGCGCGCCACGGCGGTCTTCAGACCCGAGAAGGAGAAATCATAGCGGTGTTCACCGGGGTTATCGGCGGTGCCCATGAACTTTCGGTTCGACAGTCCGCGCGGGAACACGAAGGCGTTGCGGTTGCCCTCGGCTGCCGCGCGGTCGATGGCGGGACCGCCCGGGTAGTTGAGGCCGAGCAGGCGGGCGACCTTGTCGTAGGCTTCACCTGCGGCATCGTCGAGGGTTGCACCGAGCAGACGCACATCGGAGGTAATATCTCGCACCTGCAGGATTTCGGTATGACCGCCAGAAACCAGCAACGCGCCCAGACCACCGGAGCCAGCATTCGCCAGCAGATCGGAGCCGTCTTCGGTGCCGTTATCCTCGAGTAGGCCAACGCCAACGTGCGCGACCAGGTGGTTAATGCCGTAGAGGGGCTTGCCGGTGGCGATGGCGAGCGCCTTTGCCGCGGAGACACCGACCATGAGTGCGCCAGCCAGGCCGGGGCCCGCAGTCACGGCGATAGCATCTACCTCGTCGAGGGTAATGTCTGCTTCGGTGAGGGCCGCTTTGAGAGCGGGAATCATGGCGTCCAGGTGGGCGCGAGAGGCGATCTCAGGAATCACGCCGCCGAAGCGCACGTGCTCCTCCATCGAGGAGGAAATGGTGTTGCTCAGCAGCTGCGCGCCGCGCACAATGCCGATTCCGGTCTCGTCGCAGGAGGATTCAATGCCCAACACGAGGGGTTCGCGAGTGCTCATAGTCTATCTTTCTGTTGCGCGGTCCGCGCCTAGTATTGTGTAGATGTTGTGGTGTAGAGGTTACCGGAATACGGCCCGCTACTGCCGGAAAGTACCGTGATATTTAGAACGCACATTCCATAATGATGGCGTCAGTTCCATCCTCGTAATAGCGGCGGCGCACATGAATCGCACGGTAGCCATTGCGCTCGTAGAGGTGCTGGGCGCGCGGGTTGTCGGCACGCACCTCCAGCAGGATGCGCTCAGCACCCTGCTCGCGGGCACGCTCGTGCATCTGCTCAAGCATGGCACGACCGAAACCGTGGCCCTCATACTCGGGGAGTACGCCGATGGTTTGGACATCGGCGGTGTCGGCAACGACCATGGTTCCGCAGTAGCCGATGGCACGCCAGCCGCCCTCGTCACTTTCCGGGTCCTCCACCGGCAGCTCAAGCATGTAGTAGGTGCGGGTCGGGTGGGTTAGCTCTTCAAGG
>ERZ1023393.45-NODE-45-length-39826-cov-6.547962_pt1 | contig 39826 bp, 52 predicted proteins | sample MGYA00380503_ERZ1023393 | MGnify/ENA primary metagenome ERZ1023393 (study PRJEB33173, sample SAMEA4830379) | metagenome | study: EMG produced TPA metagenomics assembly of the PRJEB25223 data set... | reverse complement strand
TGGTGAAGTTGCAGAATACCGTGGTTTGAAATCATTCTACAACTTGAAAAAATAAAACGTTGATTTAACAACGTTTCTGAGGGCTCTAGGTTAAACCTAGGGTTCTTTTTTTCTATTCGAGGGGCAAGGAAGGGGCAAGGTTATTCGTTATGATATTATCTAAAACATTGACTGCTTGGTCTTTCATATTCCTTGTAACATGGGTGTAGATGTTAGTAGTAACTTCCGAGTCAGCATGACCAACCCGATCCATGATGGTTTTTAGGGGCACGCTGTTTTCAGCCAATATGCTTATCGTGGTGTGTCTAAAGATATGAGGGGACAAGTGCTTGTCGATAGGTGTTTCCAGTCTAGCATTAGCTCGTTGGAGCGATGCACTTAGGATTGTGCTATGGATAGGCTTGCCAGTATTGGTCGTGAAAATTTTATCGCTATGATACCAATCTGGGTTGGTTGATTCGCTTAACTCTTTCAATTCTAGTATCTGGTCAATGATTTCCATTTCTCGATTAGTGAGGTAGGTAGTTCGGTAACTAGCGACGGTTTTCGTCCCTTCGTTTTCTGGAATATATCTGTTGAAGGATGTGTGGATATCCAAAGAGCGTGTCTCTTTGTGGTAATCTGAAACAGTCAGACCAGCTAATTCGCCAATCCGACAACCGTTTAAAAGCATAAACTCGCACGCTAGAGCATATCTCAGCGTTATATCTTTTCGATAGAGTTCTTTCAATAAGCGACTGTATTCGTCTGGTTCCAAGTATTTATTCTTGGCAGCTTGCTGTTTCTCAAGTTTATTGGTTTTCTTTGGAAGCCGTGCCTTTCTCGATGGGTTATCGGTTATAAGTTGTTGATCCATAGCATAATCGAAGAATGTATTTAACAAGGTCTTGGCACGATATTTCTGTGAATCTGTCCAATCTTCAGTGTCTAGCAAGGATTGGATAAGCCTAACATTGATATTTGATAGGATAGTTCCTTGTTCAATAGCGTCAGATATTCGTTTAACGGATGCTGCAAGGCTCTTAATTGAGCTTAACTTAATCTGTTTTTGATGAAATTCCCACCATTCGTTAAAGGCACTATGGAATGATACATTAGTAGTGCTTGATGATTCTATTTTCTGGGCTATCTTATCATCCAATAAGCGTTGAGCTTCTTTCTTTGCTCGATTTGAGCCACTATTAAGCGTTACAGATACCCTCTTCCATTTCTCAGTGTAAGTGTCCTTGTATCTTTCAAAATATTTATATTTTCCGTTTGGTAATTCTTCTACCCACATTGTCATAGCTCCTTAATTTTGGTAAAATGGGTACAGAAAAAGAAAACATAACCCAATTGGTTTGTTTTTTAGCCATTGTATTTTTGTTTTCTATTTTTCTGTGGTGCATAAGCTCTATAATCTAACTTTGGCGAGGGAGATTATAGGGCTTTTTTATTTAACGCAAAAGTCGTTGTTTTTGGATCGCGAATTCTTCTTCTGTGAGGACACCAGCATCTAGCAGTTCCTTTAGTTTAATCAGCTCGTCAGCAACAGATATGTTTGAGGTAATCTGTTCGACTTGCGGAGTTTGTTCGACCGTCTGAGGTTGTTCAACGGGAGAAGTCTGTGCAATCTGTTCAACTGCTGCCGTTTGAGCGAGATTTTCGGCCAATATGCTACGTAATTTAACCTCTAATTCGGGATGATAAGGAATGTTCAAAACTGTTTTGAAAGGGTCATCTCTAGTCAAGACAATAGTTCTAGTCACTTGCTGACTAGTTACAGCCTCAGACTCTCCTGTAGATTGTTTCTTAGCTGTCAATGCACCCGCCAAAGTTCCAACTCCTGGCATGAGGATAGTACCCACGGCTGCCCTAGTCATTACACCCTTACGCTTTTCTTTGCCCTTTGACTTTGTAGAGGTGACTTGTTTGACAGTCTCAAAGACTTGTATATCTTTTATTGTGTCGTACTTGACAATGGTACTCATTCCCATCGAGCCAATGGAAATGACTCTCAAGTTATCATCCCATTTAGCGCACATAAATATTTTACCTGTCGGCTTCATAATATCAGCTAATAGTTTCATCTCTCCCTTGTATCGACTTTTAGCTGCTTTCATTTCTGCATTATCAAAAAATCCCATAATAATTCCTCTTTCAATTAATTAAAGATTTATATTCATCTATTACCATCGTTTCGTTAGCGATGGTTTTTAAATTATACCGTTCCATAAAACGAACGTAGTTAAAATCATCAAGATTTTCATTTTTTAGCAATCCACGAATCATGTCTCTATTGGCTTGAGCTTCGTATCTCTCACGTAAACGCTCATAGTCTTTAGAGTTGTGCTCTAAATGGCCCAGCTCGTGCAGAATAACCTTTAAACGAGTGTCTTGGTCTAAATCCCCGTTGATGTAAACCACACGGTTAACAGGGTCTATAAACCCATCTCGTGGCCACTGGCTAGAGTCGAACTCACAAAGAGACACGTCGAACTGCTCAAGCAATTCATTTTCAGTCATAGAGCCTCACTCTTCCTTGCTACTCATATAGCCCGCAATTATGCCCCGAATGGCACGTTTATCATCATCAGTCAACGGTTTACCGTCGAACATCATGGCGTTGGCTATGATTTCGTCGATGTCGTGGGAGCTAGGTTGTTGTTCTTCGGAAACTCCCCAATCTGCGACAGTGTCTGGTGATATCCCCAATAAATGACATATCTTGAAAACATTCTCAGCTTTTGCGTTCATGATACCACGTTCCAAAATAGAGCGAACAGTAGTGTAAGAGATGCCGCTTTCTGTCGCAAAAGCTCTAACATTTCCATATTTAGCTATAATAAGCTCTTTAATTCTTTCTTCAGCCTGCATTTTTATAACCCTCATTTTTATTTCTACCTATATATTAACACAGAAAATCGTATAGGTAAATAAAAAAAGTAAAAAAAATCGTATTTTTCTGTTGACAGTGTACGAAAATTAGTATATACTTAAATCAAGCTTAAGGAAGGAGGAAGCAAATGAAAAACATTGAAGAAATTCGTAAGAGTAAAGGCGTAACATTAGTAGACATCGCAGACTTGCTCGGAGTTGATTACCGCACGGTTCGTAGCAAAATCAACGGTGTTACAGATTTCAGTTTTGGCGAAACAGTAGCTATCAAGAAGGCGTTCTTCCCAGAATATGAGTTAGAATACCTATTCAGCGAACGTGTCGAAGCCTAAATTTTTTTAACCTAGATATACGAAAAATCGTATAAGTTAGAAAGGAATGAGATGGACGAAATCGAATTAACCGAAAAAGAAAACACGATCTTTCAATGGTACATGATTCGTAACAATACAGCTATGATTAACGGATTAATCGACTGGATTATAAACGAGCCACCAAAAAGAAGAATGATAACAAGTGATACAACCCACGAACGAGTTTTTCACTTAATGTATCCGTCGCTTGAGAAGCAGGTTGTTATCGGCACTGGAAAAGGTGGGTACAAGAAATGGGGCGTCAAGAAGTTTACACTAGATTTTTACGACAAAGACAATAACATAGCATACGAAATAGACGGAAAATCCCATGAAACTGAAATCGGAAGGCTGAGAGACAAGTACAGAGACATGTTACTTAACTACCTGTGCGGTATCAGAACTGTCAGATATTCAAATAAAGAAGTTGAGAATATGCTGAAAAGAAGAATTAAAGAATTAGGAGTTGAACATTTTGGAATTGACGACAAATGATTTTAATTACTCTTTAGTCGATGCAAAGACGAAAGAATTTCTGGAAGAGCGTGCCAACATCATTTACGGCATCCAAAGCAAGAGTGCTTACGAAATCGGAAAACAACTTGCTAAAGCTCAAGAGGAACTTTCCACTAGAGGTTATGGTTGCTTCGAAGAGTGGTATAGAAGTTTAGGGTTTAAAAAAACCAAAGCTTATGAATATATCAATCATTACAATTTCGTTTGTTCGCAAAACGAACAAGCAAATATTGAAAGATTCGAAAGTTTACCAAAAGTGTTGCAAGCCCAAATGTCCAAACCATCCGCTAACCCAGAGGTCAATCAAGCAGTATTCAACGGAGACATCACAACTCATAAAGAATATAAAGAGCTTGAGCGTCGCCTAAAGCTCAAAGACCAAGCATTGGAAGCGGTCAAGGGTGAGTTGGAACGTGTCAAGCTAACCAAACCGACTGAAAAGGTGGTTGAAAAGGAAGTTATTCCAGAAGACTACCAAGCTACGCAAGAGCTAAACAAGCGCCTGCTAGCCAAAAACAAAGAACTTTCAGAGAGCGAACAAGCGGCTAACGAGCGAGTGCAATTCATTGAGTCGCAACTCAAAGAGCTATCGAATCAACGTCAAGAGGTTGACGAAAAATCAGCCAAATACGACGAATTGACAAGAGCTATTGAGCAGTCGCAAGGGCAATTAGACAGCTACCAAAAGCAAGTATCTGCTTACCGCCACACTATCAACTTTTTGGAAAAAGGAAACAAATTCCTTGCTAACTTTGGCGGCGTTGCATTTCTGGATATTAAACCAGCATTAAACAATCCGAAAGTTAGAACTGAGCTTGAAACTTTCCTAACTATGTTGAATAGTCTCAGCCGTAGCGTTTCGGAGATACTGGAACAAGACGATGTGATTGAAGGAGAAATCTTATGACAAATGACATTATCGGTCAAAGCAAAGACCACGCAAGACAAGTGTCACACCTAGCAGTTACTAGAAACATGCTAGATGCACTTGAAAATCATGAGGAGCGTATCGCTAACCTAGAAGACAACATGAGGGTGAACGCTGCACAAGAAATCAAATTAACTAACCTTGTAAACAGAAAGATTGTCGGATTGCTAGAAGGCAAGAAAAGCAAGGCTTACCGTGACAACCACATTCGAGGTAAAGCATATCATGCTATCAATCAAGGAATCATTGATCGTTTCGGTGTGAGACGCAAAGAAATTCCTGCTAAAGAATTTAAGAACGCCGTTATCTTCATCGAAAATTGGGGGTTGAGCGACCAAGAACTCAAAGACGAGATTTTTGCAGCTAACCATCAAATGAGTCTGTTTGAAGCGTAGTTACAACTACACGGCAAATCCAGGAAGGGGCAAAAATGAAGGCATTAAAAAAACTCAAATATTTCTTTGAGTCGAACTTAGACGGGTATGATGTAGCATTAGCCATCATCGGCAGCTTAATCGGAGTTGTGATTGGCACAGCAATATTCTGGCTGTTAGTTAAATAACCAACTCTGAATAAGCAGCGTGATGGCAGTTCCAAACACTGAAACAAAAAGAGGTATCCAGAAACTTGTAAGCCAAAGTTGGCGTGAGAAAGTTTTGTATTGACGTAGGAAAATAAGACCTTTTCCAGTAATTCTAAAATTATTCGCTAGGTCTTGCTCAATGAATGACAACAAGATTAGCTCTTCAGTAGCGAGTGGATCTCGTTCGATTAAATCTGAGTAATCTTCGTAAATGACACAGTTGGATTCATCCCTAACTTTAATCAATTCTTTCAATAACGTTCTAGCTTGTTTCGATACAGTTTCAATCATTTTTAACACCTCTTTAGTCAATTATATCAGAAAGGACTACCAATGGAAATTACATACAAACCGGTTGGGGTTAATGAGACTGCTGAGTGGGGAGACTACGACCACCTCATGCAGCGGTGGGAAGGTCTAGGGAAGTCGATGGCAAAAAACCTCATTCGAGAAATGAGGGATAACAAAGACTTTCGAGACTACGTATTTAACCCGACGCACAAGTTAGTTTTTATCAACTATGAAGGTTTCAAGTCCTTCATCGAATGGAAAACCAGAAACAGATTCAAATAGCATTAACAACCCTAGCCGTAGCAGTGAGCTAGTGAGGAGAAATAAAGCGATACCTATTAACTACCGTTGAAGTAAGCAGCAACGAAAACGATTTGATATTCATAATCTCTCCTAAAATATATGAAATGAAAACACAGTCCTCACTAGTTCTCTAGTGCGGTTAGGGCAACAAATAAACAAAGAAAAGCTATGGAAAGGAGCTTGACTATGAGGTATGCAATACATAATCAGGAACGCCAACGAAAATTACACATCTATCAATAACGCTTTTACTCAAGACAAACGGTTGAAACCAGCAACAATAGGCATTTTAACGGTCATCTTGACCAATAAGCCCGATTGGGTTGTATATCCTGATGAAATCGCAAGACGGCTAGGCATAAGCCGCACTACCGTTGATAGCCATTTCAAAATCTTAGAAGAAGCAGGATATATGAGAGTGATTAAGCGTAGCTTAGGTAGAGGAAAAGGGAGTGAGGTACACAGATTTTTCTCAGATGTTCCTATAACAGACAACTACCTAGAGTATCTGATGGGACATCTTGAGAAAGAGTTATCCACAGATAGCACAACGTAAATTTTACATTTCCCAAAAATTGCAATGTGTAAAATTGCAATGTGTAAAATTGCAATGTGTAAAATTGCAATGTGTAAAATTGGGCACTAATAAATACTAACTATACAACAAGTACTAACTTACAACAATCTAGAGCCTGCCGGCACTAACTAGCAATAATAACTAACTGATAACAATACAGTAGTAGTTAGAAGAATAAGAGAGGTAAAAAAACATGAAAAAACTATTCGGATGGATTTGGAGCAAGAAGCAAAATGAAGTAGAAGTCTATGAAGTTCCACAATGGGAATCATACACAGCTAAAGCTGAGCGATTCAACGCTGACCACGGATTGCCATTAGATCAGTTAGTGGGGTAACTCATGAAGCTACTAAAGAAATTGCTAACCAGAAAGAAACCCAAACAGCAAGAGCCATTCTTTGAGTGGGTGGAGACACCAGAGGAAAAGCAAGAGCGGCTTAAACAAAAATACACAAAATAAAGTCAATCTTTCAGCGTGCAGCCATGGCCCTGCCGTGGAGTGTAACTTATACCCATAATTTTCCCCAAAAAACTTTACTAAATTACTTTTTTCCTAATCTTCCCCAAAAAGTCTAATAAAACATTGAAAAACATGACACGGTGGGGCGTTGGGTGCACGTTGAGAGCACTAAAAAAGCATGGGTTAGGGCCCATGCAAGAAAAATACACCAAGGAGATTATAACATGTCTAACTTCAATACTCAATCAATTGCAAAAACTGGATTCACTAAAAGCAAAGCTTACGGCCTATGCGGAACGCTAGCACTCGCCACAGCTCTATTGATTGGAGCGGGTGCAGTGTCAGCCGATGAAGTGACTGAAACAGCAGTAGATACTCAACCAGCGGTTGCCAATGTCTACACCGCTGACAATGCTGGGAATATTACGGTGACACCGTCTGAACCAGTGGTGGAAACACCAGCGGTTGCAACTGAAGCAGCACCAGTGACAGAAGCGCCAGCAACAACTACAGAAGTAGCTCAACCAGTCGAAACAGCACCTACTACAGTGACTAAACAAGACACTACAATCACAGTCGAAAATCCAAACGTTGAGGTTACTTTCCCTAATGGTAACGGAAAGTATAGCCCGTTCGAAGTTGAGTATAAAGATATTCACATCCCGGACGATGTGCCGGTAAATGAAGGCGACAAGGTTACTTTCGACTTGCCTGAAGAAGTTAAATTCCAAACCTCTTACGAGTTTGATGTGCATAATCCAGAAAAAGCAGTGGTTGGTAAAGCTACAGCGGATTCCAACACTAACAAAGTAACTACTGTGTTTAACGACTACTTTAAGACTCATCCTCTAAATAAGAGCATGAGTCTTGAACTAGATGCAAGCTGGACAGATAAGGTCGTATCTGGCAAACCAGTAAAAGTCAACTTTAACGGTACGGTAGTAACAGTCAATGTAGGTTCAGAGCAAGTAATTGGCAAGGATGAATTGATTGCAAAATGGGGATTCCAAGACAAAGAAGACCCTACTGTAATCAACTGGACAGCACGAGTTAACTATGCTAAGAAAGTGCTTAACTATGTGACAATCATTGATGAAATGAGCGAGAACCAAAAGTTAGTTGATAACTACTTTGAAATTAAAAACATTGAAAGTTTAGACCCTTGGGTTGACAAAGGTTCAGCTATGGACTTAGTTAAGTCTATCTCAAAATCTGAGCATGGATTTGAAATCAAAATGGACCGTTTAGACCACATGGTTTACTTGTACTACAAGACTAAACTTGTAAATGCTGTTAAGGACTCAACCAACCCTACTAACAAAATTGAATTGAAAGCTGAATCAGACGGTGCTGTTTCATATACGAAGATTCAGCTTGTCGGTGGTCGTGGTGATGCGAGCGGTGAAAACAAACCAGAACCAACATTTGAAATCCCTCGTGAAGCTCCAAAAGTAGATATCCCGGAATTTCAAGGCGGCATCCCTGGTATTCCAGAGGTTCGTGAGTTGCCTGAGTACACTGAGCCAATCGGTACGGTTCCTAACGACGCTCCTAAATACGAAAAACCAGAGTTTCAAGGTGGCATTCCGGGCATTCCAGAAGAGCGTGAGCTCCCACCGTTTGAAGGCGGAGTGGTTCCAAACGATGCGCCAGTTTTGGACTTGCCAGAATTGGAAATTCCAGTGGAACCAGAAAAACCTAGCACACCTAAAGAAGCCCCTAGCAAGCCCGTAGACGCTCCGAAAGTTAAAGGGGTAGAAACTACCGAAGTGACTTATAAACTCGATTCTGAGTCGTCCGAGGTGGCAAATACGCCAGTTTACAGTGCTACTCTTCCAAACACTGGCGAAAAAGAAGGAATCGCCAGCACTTTAGGATTGGTAGTAATTGCAGCAGGTATCACTGCTCTAACTCTTGGATTTAAGAAGTACAACGAAGGTGAGGAAGAATAATCATGAAAAAAAATAACAAACAAGTCGTGTTTTACAGCGCTGAAAAAGATGGATTCCTTGAAAGTTACAAGGACAGAAGCACTCTAGCATTTAAAGCGAATTTCAGCAGTGATTTAGAAGATGCTCTATATGTTCCGATTGAGTCGTATAAAAAACAAAAAGACGAACTCGACAAGCTTGCTGATGCGTTTGGTTGCGAAGTGCTTAATGTGGAAGTTGAATACAACGTAACTAAACTTGACGGTTCGGACTTCAAACGCACAGAACGTGAAGGAATTACAAAAGTCGATATCGAAGAATTATTTAGAAAAATAATTAATTAAATAATCAAGAAGCGGGGGGAGGGTAGGCATTAAACATGGAACAAGAAACTTATGAAGTCGAGAACCGTTGGCGGAACAAGTACATGAATTTAGGTCGAGAGCTGGGCGAGATTATCAATAGTCAGCAAGACAGAATCTTGTCACTAGCTCAAGAAAACAGCAAGCTCAAAAAGGAGCTTTGGCATCTAAAAAAGTCAAAGGGCAAGAAATGGCTCTAAAATCGCTTGTAACCGCCCTAAATAACCTAGTGGCACAATTACACTAGAGAAACGGTAAAACGGCAAATAACCCCTAAAATTTGAGAATTAGGGGCATTTAAAAAGGATATGACATGGGAAATCAATTACAAACTACAAAAGGGGCGTATCTAACAGATTTGCAACAACTCGACGGCGAGACATTGAGAAACTTTGTTGACCCGAAACATCAGGCGAGCCCACAAGAGCTCCAAACGTTGCTAGCAATCGTTAAAAACCGCAATCTTAACCCTTTCACTAAAGAGGTCTATTTCATCAAGTATGGTAACAACCCAGCTCAAATCGTAGTATCTAAAGACGCTTTCATGAAACGAGCTGAACAAAATCAAAACTATGATGGTTTTGAAAGCGGTGTAATTTACGAGGATGAAAAAGGTGAGCTTAAAACTAAGAAAGGCGTAATCTTACCTCGCAAGGCTACTTTAATCGGTGGTTGGTGTGAAGTGTACCGAAAGGACCGAAGCCGTCCAGTTTATCGTGAGGTTGAATTATCAGCTTATAACACGCATAAGAATTGGTGGCAGAAAGCACCTGGGCAAATGATTGAAAAGGTGGCAATCGTGGCAGCCGTTCGAGATGCGTTCTCCGAGAACGTGGGCGGTCTATACACTGCGGATGAAATGGAACAAGCGGCACCAATCGACGTTACTCCACGAGAAACACAAGAGGATGTTAAAGCTCGCAAAATGGCACAGATTGAGCAGCATAGACAGGAACAAGCTCAACCAGTCCAACCAGAGTCAGAACTAGTCGAAGACACTGAGGAAGCAGAAGAACAGCCACAACCTAACTTTATTAGCAATGAACAACATGACACAATCATGCAACAAGTCAATGAGTTAGCTCTAATTACCGGACAGTCAGTTGAAACAGTAACTAATTACTATCTCAAAAAGTACAAGCTCAATGATTTCCATGAGTTGCTAGTGCCAGGATTCGACGTGGTGACTATGGACATTCAAGGGCAAATCTACCAACGAAAGGGATAGATCATGAAGGACGTAACAAATAACTTTTTAGAAACAATCGAGCCGGTATATACACCGGGGAAAATCAGCTTTGACTTTGAAGCATTTGACAAAGCCATTCAAACGGCAGTTAGCGAGCTATCAGACGAGAAACTGGACCAGCTTGAATATAGCGACATTAAGAAAGAAATTACTCGCTATAAAGGGCTTGATGACAAGCTAGACGATAAACGCAAAGAGATTTCAAAAATCTATAAGAACCCACTTACAGAATTTGAGGGCAATTTGAAGAAATCACGCAAGCCATTGCAAGAGTTGGTTGACAAGTTGCGTGCAAAACGTGATGAAATCGACAATCACCAAGCTATGCTCCGAACTGACCACGTTAGAGCTGTATTTGAAGAAAAGTGCGAGCTGGCAGGGTTGGATAAAGACACGTTTAAAGACAAGTACAACGGTTATTCTTTGAAGAAGTATTTCAAAGACAAGAAGATGGAACTAAAAAAAGAAACCATCGAAGAAATCGACGCCCTTGTTTTGGCTGAGTATGACCGACTTGAAGAATACAAGGCCAATATTGCCATGATTGAAGAACAAGCCCTTGATTATGAGTTGCCAGCGGAACCGTACACTAGAGCGTTGCAGAACAGCACACCTCTAGTTGAAATCTTGAAACAAATGAAAAAGGACCGTGATGCAGCCATTGAGCGTAAGCAGCAAGCGGAAGCCAAAAAACAAGCAGAAGCGGCACGCCTAGCAGACATTGAAACAATGGCTAAACAGTCAGCAAGCGAAGAAATTAAGGCAGTCAATGCTGAGACGGGTGAGGTTATCGAAGACACTAAGCCGGTTGATGAAGCGCCTAGCAAACCCGTTGAGCCTTACAAGGTCAATCTTTCACTAACTTTCCACGGTGGAGAGAATCAATGGCATCAATTCGCTAAGTTGCTTGATGATAACTTCGTCAACTATGAAATTCTGAAATGAGGTAAGCAATGAGCATAGTTGTGAGGGATATATATAATTATCGACAAATTTGGTGGTTGGATAAATTCTTAATTGGCCATAAAGGATATATAGCTGGCGGATGTTTCAAAAACATCTTCAACAATGAGCGGGTCAATGACATTGACATGTTCTTTGAATGCGAAGCAGATTTCAAGGACGCTCAAAAATATTTCAAAAAACAGCTTGAAGAAAAACCTAGCGAAATAAGATTTTCTTACGAAAATAAAAATGTTTGGGCGGTTTATTTCATCAAAGAAAAAGTCAGAGTAGAGCTAATCAGAAAGACCTTCGGGAAACCGAAAGACATGATTTCAGATTTTGATTTCACGATAACAAAATTTGCTTATTACAAAAATTACGACAACGTTGATGAAGATAATTATCTGGCAGTTTACGAAGTGGCATTTCAAGAAGATTTCTTCGAACACTTGCACACGAAGCGTCTAGTTATTGATGACGATTTACCATATCCGGTGAGCACATTTAACAGAATGATGAAATATGCTAAATACGGATATCAGCCATGTCGAGAAACTAAAATCAAAATGATAACAGAATTAGCCAAATTGTCTATTGATGACAAAGATTTCGAAGAACAACTTGGAAAGAGTTTTTATGAAGGAATGGACTAAAAAAGGAGATAAGAAACATGATGAACTCAGTCTGTCTTGTTGGAAGGACAACCAAAGACCCAGAGCTACGCTACACGCCTAGCAATGTCGCAGTAGCTACATTCAGCCTAGCTGTTAACCGCAACTTCAAGGACGCTAACGGAGAACGTGAAACGGACTTTATCAACTGCGTTATCTGGCGTCAGCAAGCCGAGAATTTGGCTAACTGGGCTAAAAAAGGGGCGTTGATTGGTATTACTGGGCGCATCCAGACACGTAGCTATGAGAATCAGCAAGGTCAACGTGTGTATGTGACTGAGGTTGTCGCTGAGAACTTTCAAATGCTAGAAAGCCGTGCTGCTCGCGAAGGTGGCAGTGCTAATCAAGGCAACACATCGGGAGCGTTTGGCAATGACAACGGCTATGCAGGGCCTTACGGACAACAAGCACCGCAACAACAAGGGCCAAACTTTGCAAGAGAAAGCGGACCATACGGGAACTCAAACCCTATGGATATCCAAGATTCAGACCTACCCTTCTGAGGTGCAGCATGAAAATGACTCTAAATATCGAGCCTAAACCTCAAACAAGGCCACGATTTAGCAAATTTGGAACTTATGAAGACCCTAAAATGAAGGCATGGCGTCGTCAGTGCTCGCAACTTATCGAGCAAGAATATGACGGGCAATTCTTCGACGGACCGATTATGGTTGATGTCACCTTTTACATGAAGGCACCCTTGAATGTATCGAAAAAACCCACGCCAAAGGCTAGAGCTAAAACGTGGGATAGATTCAAGCGGTTCATGGATGAAAAGCTTTGGCATGCTGTTCGTCCCGATATTGATAATCTTGTCAAAGCGCTCTTTGATAGCATCTCAACCGCTGGTTACAACAAAGTTGATAAGAAGGGTATCGTGTGGACGGATGATAGCATCGTTTGTGGTTTAATAGCTCGCAAGAAGTACAGTCCTAACCCACGCATTGAACTAGAAATCAAGGAGCTTGGATGAACAGCAGATACAAGGATAAGTTAGTTGGTGTGTATGCACCCGGCAACTATGGACATACCAGCGTATTAGACCATACCCAAGAATTTGCAAGATGGTTCTGGGCTAATCACGAAGATATGGAATTTATCAGCGCTAAGTTAGGAATCAACGCAAAGAAGCTCAACCGCATACTAATGCTAGAGCAGTTACCGGACGAGGAATTACTAACAAGGATGATGAAGTTATGCGAGTAAAAGAGTACGCCCTATACAAAGGCGAAGAACTAATCGCAATGGGCACCAAGCGTGAAATCGCTGAGCAGTTAGGTGTTTCACCTAGCACGGTTGGTTACTACGGCACACCGGTATATGCACGTAGAACAACGGAGAGAGGAAGGAGGTTGGTTGAATTATGAGATACAAGGTTATCGTATATTACGACAACATGCCAGACAGCGAGCATATTTTTAATAACAAGAATGACGCTATCAACGAGCTACATCGTTTGCGTGGCGTTAAATATCGTAATTCAAAAATGTATCGTGTGGAATTGGAAGAGGTGAAGCAATATGATGGACAAGGATGAAGCAGTACAGAAACTAGCAAAGGTAGCACGCATTTCGGTAGCTTACGCTGAGGATTTATATGATTCGTTCTTCGAAAAAGCAGTAATCCCTTGCTATATTGCAGATTACATTGAAAAAGTGAAGAGTGAGGGTGATTTTACAGTGGTAGGAGCTGTAAACGAAGCACCAGATGGAGAAGTTAGTGATTGGTTGTTTTTGGAAAACGTGAATATCTTTGCCAAAGCATGGGTCAATGGTTATGAGGTAGAAAAAGAGAAGCGGTATCGAGTGAAGATAAAGGGCACAGGCCAATATTTGAGCAGCGATAACAATTGGGCGCATTTTAATCTAAACTTTAAAACCGACTTCACGAAAAATGACCTCGAAAAACTAGGTCTCGGGTGGGTGTTAAACTGCGAGGGGATTGAAATCGAGGAGGTGGAATAGATGGCTAAGTTTATCAAAGTAAACACACTCTACCGTGGTTCCATTGAAGAAATAATTTTGAACGTGGATGATATCTCAAATATACACATCGGGGCCAGTATGATTTCCATAAGAACACCGTTCCTAGATGGTTCTAACAACTTATTAGTGACAGAAGAAACTATCAAGAAATTAGAAAAAATTTTAGAAGTGGTAGAGGTGGAATAATGGTAAAAATCGTATTTATCGCAGAGTCTGAAGAACCCACGTATGACGGCATCCCAGCGCTTATCACTAAAATCAACAAATGGGCTGATGACCGCAACCTTAAGCAAGCAGACCCTAAGATACAGTGGATGCGAATTACTGAGGAAGTCGGAGAAATTCGGGATGTACTCTTGAAACCGACGAAATTCACAGAACCACAAGCAGCACTTAAGGACGCAATCGGTGACACGCTGGTAACAATTATCGTACTGGCGCACCAATTAGACCTAGATGTGACTGAATGCCTCAGTTTGGCATACGAAGAGATTAAAAACCGGAAAGGAAAAATGATAAATGGAACGTTTGTCAAGGAGGAAGATTTGTGAAATTTATTGACCTATTTGCGGGTATCGGTGGCTTCCGTTTTGGGATGGAAAGTGCCGGACATGAATGCGTGGCATTTTGTGAAATTGACAAGTTTGCTAGAGCCAGCTACAAAGCAATCCATAACACTGAAGGAGAAATAGAATTACATGACATCACACAAGTCACAGACGACGAAATTAGAAACATCGGACACGTTGACGCAATCTGCGGAGGTTTTCCGTGCCAAGCTTTCAGCATTGCTGGAAATCGAAGAGGATTCGAAGATACTAGAGGAACTCTCTTCTTTGAAATCGCAAGGTTCGCATCTATACTCAAACCTAAATATCTATTCCTTGAAAACGTCAAGGGACTCCTCAACCACGACAAAGGAGATACCTTTGAGGTCATCCTCTCAGCGTTGGATGAACTCGGGTATGATGTGGAATGGCAAGTGCTTAACAGCAAGGGTTTCGGAGTACCACAAAACCGGGAACGTGTGTTCATTATCGGACATCTTAGAGGAAGAGGTGGGCGAAAAATTTTTCCTATCGGAGGAGAAAACGAAAAATCTAGTGCTGAACGGTTAGGAATCAATATTTTAGGGAATACCAAAAACCCTAACGGAACAGCGCAAGGAACTAGAGACATAGTACACGACCCTGAAGAGATTGTAGGAACCTTGACAGCGACCGACTACAAAGGACCTAAACAAGTCGCTATTCCAGTGCTAACACCAGATCGATCAAACAAACGACAAAACGGCAGACGTTTTAAAACGGATGGTGAGCCTATGTTTACACTCACTGGTCAAGATAGACATGGGATTGTCGTTGCTGGCAATCTACCAGGATCACACGAACAAAATGGCAGAGTCTACGACCCAAACGGCATCTCTCCAACGCTAAACACGATGCAAGGTGGGGATAGGCAGCCCAAAATTCGTGTGCGCGAAGCAACCAAACAAGGCTATGCTGAAGCAAGCGTGGGAGATAGTGTCAATTTGTCACATCCAAACTCCAAAACACGAAGAGGGAGAGTTGGAAAACAGATTGCCAATACTCTATTGACTGGCGAGAGCCAAGGCGTTGTAGAGCCAAACTTCCGCATTCGCAAACTGACACCTCGAGAGTGTTGGAGGTTGCAAGGATTCCCAGATTGGGCTTTTGATAAAGCGCAAGAAGTAAACAGTAACAGTCAGCTATACAAGCAAGCTGGAAACAGCGTTACCGTAAATGTGATTAAAGAAATAGCGAGGTATCTATGAAAAAGCATAAAGATTTAACTGTTGCCACAATTCTGTTAGTGGTATCACTAGCTATTAACGTGACAACTGTTTTACGAGTGGTCAATCGACCAGTAGAAGCTATCGTGGTGCATAAGGCTGACAATGCCACTGTATTGCACGGGAAAATTACTGGAAAAACAATGGTCGGAAAGCTCTACACGATTGATTGTGGGGCGTATGGGAAATTCCTAGTTAGCAAAGAGCAGTACGATAGCGTTAATGTTGGGGATGATATCCCTAGCTATTTGAAAGGACGAGGGCAATGATACCAAGATATAGAGCGTGGAATAAAGCCACAAAAGAGATGCACGAAGTTGATGATATTATGTCTATAGATTTCGGGAAAAGCGAAATTTGTGTAAAGACACTCTTTTTCGGTAAGTTTAGTTACTACGATTTAGATGATATCGTTTTTATGCAATCAACTGGGCTGACTGATAAAAACGGCAAAGAAATCTTTGAAGGGGATATCCTAAAATTCAATGATGAGTGGAATGATTATTGCTACGAAGGATATATAGATGGTTCTATTGAAGGTATTAACTATGTCGAAGTCGAGAGGGAGACAACCTGTTTTTCTTTCGGGGAAACTAAAACATCTGACTCATCACTGTTTTACTTAATTAACGATGAACATCTATCGTTTAAAGAACTTATAGAAGATGAGGGTTTTGAATTTGAAATTATCGGTAACATATGGGAGGACGGTGAGTTGCTTGACGTTGAAAACGAGGTGAGCTCATGAGCGTGAAATACAAATATTCCGGGTTGACCGAGGAATTATATCAACGGTTAGTCAGCGAACATGCGGCACTGAGAGAGACGCACAAAAAAGGCTCTTATAAACAGTATTTTCAAGAGGTGCGACAGTGCAGTGAAGTGCAAGCACGCATCATTTATCAAGCGTTTAATAGTGCAGTCGTTGAGCGTGCGAGAATATCGCCCCAAACTGTCGATAGACTAGAAGGCATTATTTCCGATGACTTATTCAACGACCTTCAAGACTATCTGTCCACTAATTACACAAGGGGCAAAACCACGCGCCCAGTTTTGGAGAAAACAAATGCAGGACTACCAGAGCACCTTTTCAAGCGGTTCCGTGAAGAAGTGGAAGCACTGCGCAAGGAGCACGCTAGATACATAAATGATTACATCAGAAGTGTCAAAGGTTGTAGCACAAGACAAGCTCTAAAAACTCAAAACGCTATAAGCGTTTGTTATTCAGAAAATGCAACTTTGACACCTCTAAAAGCGATTCAAATGGAAGGGCTACTTTCAAGAGAATTATTCAGTGAAATTGTTGATTATGTTTTCAATAACTACGAGTGGAGCGAGAGGTTAGATGACGATGCTGACCGAATCATGCTTGAATACCGAACTAAGGGCAAGATAGGTCGCAATAAGACTTCGGTCAGAAAAGCCCTATATACAGCCTATGCGTTAGGCGTGTAGCTAGAACGGTTTAAGAGGGTTCGACTCCCTCGCTAGCTATTACCAGTCAATATATATTAGAAAAGAGGAATCCTTTATTTTTTTCATTCAAATCAGCGGAAGCGTGACTGGTCGTGGATGCACAATGCGAAACTGGATAAAATTTCCATAATTCTACTACTTTATTCTTGAAAAGGAGAAATATCTCCATAATGATTTTATCTATCGCAGGCTGGAATGGTTGCTCAAGGGGTTCGATTCCTCTTGCCAGCTATTGTCTGTCATCACTAAAAATAAAATGGATATAGGTTTTTAGTGGCTTGAACACTTTTTAACACTTTTTCAACACTGGACAAGCTGACAGACCTTGTCCAAACTAAACCCAGCAAATTTAAGAAAAAAGGATGTGAAACACCCTCTTTCTTATTGATATCGCATTACAAAATAAAAGCTAAAGACTTTGCTGGTGCCTTTGGCTAGGAAGGAGGTAGCACCAAGGCTCACAAACTCAATCTTTTCATATCTCTTAATAACGAGCCGAAGAAAATAAAAAAAGACCGACACAATGGCCGGCACTCTTTGAAAGTCAACACTACTATTATACCAGAGAGGGCAGAACAATGCTATTGCCGGAAATTGATGAAAAAGCAACTATTAAACGTTGCAAACGCAAACTTCGAGAATATCCAAGATGGCGAGAGATTGCACACGACGGAGCTGAGCAGAAAATAACACAGGAATTCACATTTATGCCCAGAGGTGGCAGTGGAGTGAGCAGGCCGGTGGAGAATATCGCAGTCAGACGTGTCGATGCAATGAACGAGCTAGAAGCCATAGAGCAAGCAGTTAGTGGTCTATACCGTCCAGACTATCGCAGGATACTGATAGAGAAATATCTAGCTTATCCACCGAAACCAAACTGGCAAATCGCCCAAGCAATCGGGTTCGAAAGGACAGCCTTTCAAGAATTACTAAATAATGCTATCCTAGCATTTGCAGAATTATACAGAAATGGTCAATTAGTTGTAGAACGTTGATATTTCGGTATTTTGACGGATAAAGCACGGTATCTTACAAGTGTTTAAAGTGGTATTATTATATTATCGAAGAAAAACGGAGACAACTCATTTTGTGGGTTGTCTTTTTTATGCACAAAAATCTAGCAGCGAAGGAGGTGGACATATTGGGCTAAATCAACGACAGAAACTATTTGCTAGTGAGTACATCAAGTTAGGCAATGGAACACAAGCAGCAATCAATGCAGGATATAGCGAAAGGACAGCAAGCTCACAGAGTGAAAGACTGTTGAGAAATGTTGAGATTAAACGCTTTATCACTGCCGAAGTCGAGAAAATGCATGATGAGAACATCATGGATGCCAAAGAAGCCTTGTCCATTCTATCCGACATCGCTAGAGGGAAACGGGATGAAGAAGTCCTCATGATGAATCCGTTGACCGGTGAAGTTGAAAGGCTGATGAAGAAGGCTGACAACAACACAGTTATCAAGGCAATTGTTGAAATCTTGAAACGGTATCCAACGGCTAAACAGTCCGAGAAATTGGAGCTTGAGATCAGAAAGCTAAGAGAACAACTTGATAGCGGTGTTGAAGGGACTATGAACGTTAATATCATCAACGCTTGGGAGGATATCCCAGATGGTGACGATTGATATTCAGAAAAACGTAAACCCTAATTTCAAGGTAGTGTGGCAGTCTCAAAAGCCTTACAACGTGCTTAAGGGTGGGCGTAACTCTTTTAAGTCGTCTGTTATCGTACTGAAACTCGTCTATATGATGATTAAGTACATCGTGCAAGGTGAGAAAGCTAACGTTGTAGTCATTCGGAAAGTAGCTAATACGATCCGTGACAGTGTGTTTAATAAGGTTCAATGGGCCATTAGTATGTTTGGACTGGACAATCATTTTAGAGCCACTGTAAGCCCGTTTAAGATAGTTCATAAGCGAACTGGTTCGACATTCTATTTCTACGGTCAAGACGATTTCCAGAAACTGAAATCAAACGACATCGGGAACATTATCGCTGTTTGGTATGAAGAAGCGGCTGAGTTTAACGACGCTGAAGACTTCGACCAGTCTAATGTTACTTTCATGCGTCAGAAACATGACAAGGCCCCGTTTGTGCAATTCTTTTGGTCTTATAACCCACCTCGCAACCCTTATAGCTGGATAAATGAGTGGTTTGAGGACATCAAGACCAACGACAACTATCTAGCGCATTCAAGCACATATCTTGACGATAAGTTAGGCTTCGTGACTGAACAAATGCTTGAGGATATCGAACGCATTAAACAGAACGATTACGACTACTATCGCTATTTGTATCTAGGTGAAGCGGTTGGGCTTGGTAACCAAGTCTATAACATGAGTACGTTCCACGCTATCGACAGTTTACCAACGGATGATAGACTTATCGGGATATCTTTCGCAATGGATACCGGACACCAGCAATCAGCTACGGCATGCGGTGCTTATGGTCTGACTGCAAAAGGTAATGTGATTCTGTTAGACACGTTCTATTACAGCCCCGCTGGTCAGGTTGTTAAGAAGGCACCTAGCGAATTAACTGTAATGGTTAGCGACTTCATCGACAAGGTGCTCAAACAGTATCGAGTGCCAAAACTACGCATGACCATTGATAGTGCAGAGGGTGCGCTTCGTAACCAATACTTCAAGGATTTTGGTGAGCGATGGCATCCAGTCGCTAAGAAGAAGAATCAGACCATGATTGATATGGTTATCAGTTTGCTAGCTGAAGGACGTTTCTATTACCTCGACATACCGGCTAATAAGATATTTTACGAAGAACACAGGATGTATCGCTACGACGAAAAAACGATACACACAGACGATCCTAAAGTTATCAAAGAGGATGACCACACCGTCGATGAATTTAAATATTTCGTTTTAGATAACGCTAGAGAACTAGATTTGAAAGCTTAAAAGGAGCTACTAATGGGAATCATACAGACCATTAAGAACATCTTCAAAAGGAGTAATTATGTGATGACTAACCAAAGTCTAAACAGTATCACCGACCATCCAAAAATAGCTATCTCACCAGAAGAATATAACCGTATCATGGACAATCTACGCTATTTCGCAGGTAGCTTTGACCGTGTAACCTATCGAGATAGCAACGGGGCACAAGTTAAGCGTGACTTCAACCATTTGCCTATTGGACGCACTGCGTCAAAGAAGGTTGCCAGCCTTGTGTTTAACGAGCAAGCTACGATTCAAGTAGATAACGAGATGGCTAACGAATTCGTAAACGAGACGCTTAAAACAGACCGTTTTAGCAAGAACTTCGAGCGCTATTTAGAATCATGCCTTGCTCTTGGTGGGCTTGCTATGCGTCCTTACGTTGATGAAGACCGTGTCAGAGTGTCATTCGTGCAAGCGCCGGTGTTCTTGCCGTTACAATCGAACACGCAAGATGTATCGAGTGCTGCTATTGTGACCAAAACACTCAAAACCGAAGGGCAGAAAGTAAAATACTACAGTCTGATTGAATTCCATGAGTGGAGCAAAGAGACTTACACAATCAGCAATGAGCTATACGAATCTGAATCTAAGACCCGTATCGGTCAACGTGTACCGTTGAATGTACTTTACGAGGATTTAGAAGAGACTGTAACGCTCAATGGACTTACAAGACCATTATTTACGTACCTTAAGCCCCCTGGGATGAATAACAAGGACATTAACAGTCCTTTAGGTTTGTCTATTTTTGACAACGCTAAAACTACGATGGACTTCATCAATACCACTTACGATGAATTTATGTGGGAAGTCAAGATGGGACAGCGCCGTGTGGCAGTGCCTACTCAAATGATTAACACACAATTTGACGCAAGCGGTGAGAAGGTTGTCGTTAAACGTGAGTTTGAGACAGGTCATAATGTCTATGAGCAATTCGATAGCGGTGATATGGATAAGGGTATTGGGATCACCGACCTTACAACAGACATCCGTTCAGACGACTACATCAAAGCAATTAACAAAGGACTAAGTTTGTTTGAAATGCAACTAGGCGTGTCCGCTGGGATGTTTAGCTTTGATGGTAAAAGCATGAAGACTGCTACCGAGGTAGTATCAGAGCAATCAGACACCTATCAAATGCGTAACTCTATCGCCACTCTAGTAGAACAATCGTTAAAAGAGCTTGTAATCTCAATCCTAGAGCTTGCTAAAGTTTACAATCTCTACGCTGGTGAAATTCCAACCATGGATGAAATCAGTGTTGATTTAGACGATGGTGTATTTACTGATCGTAACGCCGAGTTCGATTACTGGTCTAAGATGGTAGCGTCTGGATTCGCACCGAAGGTTATGGCTATCGAGAAAACTCTTAACGTGACCGAAGAACAAGCTCAAGAAATTTACCAAGCTATCAATGACGAAACTATGGTAAGTGCTGATAGTTTCAGGACAAGTGAAGAGGTTGACATATACGGGGAGTGATAGGCTATGGCTAAGAAGAAACCTATCAAACTAAATGACCAGCAATTAATGCTAGACGCTAGCCGTGTTGCTGACATCTACCACCAAATGACGATAGACTTGTTTGACCAAGTCGTTGACCGAATTAGAGAGCGTGGGACTGCTAGCCTTGAGGACAACCCTTATATTTGGCAACTAGAGAAAATGAGTGAGATGGGCTTGCTTAACAAAGACAACATCAAGCTCATCGCTAGATATTCCGGGATTGCTGAAGAACAACTAAGGTATGTTATTGAAAACGAAGGATATAAGGTATATAAGGACACCAAAACCCAACTTTTAGAATCAATGGGTGGTGGTGATTTTGTTACCAACAATCTTATCCAAACCACATTAGCAAACTATGTTAATCAGACAACAGGAGATATCGACAATCTTATCAATACCACGCTACCTAAGAGCGTCAGAAAGGTCTATCAAGACATTGTTGAGGAAGCTGTCGCAAAGGTAATCACTGGTTTGATGAATCCAGACAAGGCTATTTCAACGACAGTAATGAAATGGGCTGATAGAGGTTTCTATGGTTTTACTGACAAGGGCGGTAAACGTTGGAGAGCTGACGCTTACGCTAGGACAATCATAAAAACTACATCGTGGCGTGTCTATCGTGAAGCAAGGAAGGCGCCGGCTGATGAGTTAGGAATTGATACATTCTATTATTCGATGAAGCCAGCAGCTCGTGAGATGTGCGCGCCGTTACAGCATCAGATAGTAACGACTGGCCAAGCCAGAGTGGAGGAAGGTGAGAAAATCTTCGCCCTTGATGATTACGGTTACGGCAAGCCCGGAGGGTGCCAAGGCATTAACTGTGGCCATACTATGACACCGTTTATTCCGGGAGCCAATTATAAACCAGACTTACCAGACCACTTGAGAGACCTAACGCCAGAAGAGGCAATAGAGAACGCTAATGCTCAATCTAAGCAGAGGGCTATTGAGCGCTCTATCAGAAAGTCAAAAGAGTTACTTCACGTCGCTAACAAGTTAGAGGACGAGGAACTGATAAGCAAATACAAAGGGCAAGTTAAATCTAGGCAAGCTGCAATGAGGTCTTACTTAGCACAACACCCATTCTTGCATCGCGATTACTCAAGAGAGCGATATTACAGTGACCCTTTGAGAGAAGTTGAAGCAGAGATAAAGCTGCGTAAACGCCAATTTTGAAAGCTACGGAATAATCGGATTTGAAATCCGTAAATTAGACGGGCGAGGGTGACCAAAATAAAAAACAAACCGTATCGAATTGATGCGGTTTTTCTATTTGACCTGTCGAATGTCGTAAAACTAGGCAAATTCAGTCCCTTGGACGTAAAACAAAGGAGTTTTAAACATGAGTTTGAAACGTGACATGTTAGTTGAAGCTGGTATTGCAGATAAAGCAGTTATTGATTCCTTAATGAATGCGTACGGTTCTGGGATTGAGAACGCTAAAGCACAAGCTAAATCTGAATTACAAGCTGAAAACGACAGCCTTAAACAACAACTCGAGCAACAAAGCCAAGCGCTCAACGACTTGCAAGCCAAAGAGGGAGCGAGTGAGGAACTCAAACAACAATTGACGGACTTACAAGCTAAATTCGACACTTACAAGACTGAGAATGAAGCTAACCTTGCGAAAGTTACTAAATCAAACGCTATTCGTCTGGCTCTGAAGGATGTGGACGCTCACAATTCAGACGACCTTGCTAAATTCATCAATTTTGACGAAATCGAACTTGATGAAGCTGGTAAACCTAAGCTAGACAAGGTCATTAAAGGGTTGAAAGAGGCAAGCCCATATCTTTTCAAACAAGAGGAACAAGCAGCACAACCTAAAATCTTTGCTGGTGGCAATCCATCTGCTAGCCAGAACGGTCTCACTAAAGAAGATTTTAAACGCATGGGTATCAACGAGCGTCAAGAGCTCTTTGATAAAGACCCAGAGCTATACCAACAATTGAAAGGATAACTTTAAATGACTACAGGTATTACTACTACCGCACAGGTAATTAACCCGCAGGTAATGGCTGACATGGTTTCAGCTAAATTGCCTAAACTTATCAAATTCACACCACTCGCCGTGGTAGAAACAACTCTCGTAGGTCGTCCAGGGGATGAACTTACAGTGCCACAATGGACGTATTCTGGTGATGCCACTGAAATCACTGAAGGTCAATCAATCCCAATCGACCAACTTGGCACTAAAGAAACGAAAATGAAAATCAAGCAAGCCGGTAAAGCTATTGAAATCACTGACAAGGCCGCTTTGGTTGGTCACGGTAATGTCTATGGTGAAGCTACTAATCAGATCGCTTTGGCTATTGCTAACAAGGTCGACAACGACATCGTTGAAGTTGCCAAAACTGCGACACAAAACATTACTGAAGCCCCTGTTTCAGTAGCGAACATCGACAAAGCCTTGGAAATTTTCGCAGACGAAGAAGACGCTCGTTATGTTGCACTCATCAATCCAAAGGATGCTATTAAATTGCGTGCTGACGCTGGTCAAAACTGGCTCAAAGGTTCAGAAGTCGGTGCTGATGTAGTCGTATCTGGCACTTTCGGTGAAGTTGCTGGCGTGCAAATCGTCCGCACTAAGAAAGTTGAAGAAGGTAAAGGCTTCCTTGTTAAGGTTTCTTCACTTCAAACAGACACAGACGATGATGCTAAATATGGAGCATTCGTGATCAACTTGAAACGTGATGTCATGATCGAGAATGACCGTGACATCTTGAAGAAGACTACTGTTTATTCTGGTGATGAATACTACGGTGTCTACCTTTACGATGACTCTAAGGTGGTTAAGTTCGGAGGTGCCTAATGGGAATGTTAATGCGTCGTCATTTGAACGACACTGAACCTACTCCCGTTACTGAAACGGTTGAGGAAGTAGCGAACACGCTCGAAGATAAGACTGTCGCTGACTTGCGTATCATTGCACAACAGCGTGGTCTCACTGGCATTTCCACATTGACTAAAGCGGAACTTGTAGACCTCCTAAAATGATGAAGGGAGGTGGTTAAATGACATATTTAACCGAAACAGAATTTTTAAAACTTGGTTTTGAAGACGTAGAAGACTTTGAAACACTAGCGGCTAGAGCTAGGCTCATTGTTGATTTGTATATCAAAAACTTCTACGATTTCACCGATTTTGAAACGGACTTCGAGCCACGAAAACAAGCGGTGAAGAAGGCGGTAGCTTATCAAATCGCTTATTTAGATTCAAGTGGCGTTATGACTGCCGAGGATAAGACTTCACTAGCAAGCATGACTGTCGGACGTACTCATGTAAGCTATCAGAACGGCTCTAAGTCGTCCAACGGCGGTCAGAGGTATAATCTATCCATCGACGCTCTAAACTGGCTGACATTGGCTGGTTTTGGCTGTAAGGCGGTGGGCTATGATAGATAAACGCATGTTAGTTGATACTGTCACTATCAAAAAATTGACGGGTGAAACGGATGTATGGGGTAAAGTAACGTATGATGAGCCCACAACCCTAAAATCCGTTAGATTTGATAGGCAGTTCAACGTTAGCGGGTCAACTAACAACCGTAGTCAATCAAAACCCAGTGTTTTATTCGTATATCCGAAATATTGCCCAGTGGTGCTTGATGAAAGTTTTGAAAATGGCTTGATTAACGACGGCAAACGAGATTATAAGATTCGTTCCGTCATTCCAGTCTACTATCCAAGGCAAGACAAAGTGTTTTGTTATGAAATCGAGGTGATCTAATGGGTGCTAATGTAACCGTTAAGGTTGACTTGCAAGGGCTTGAAAAGAAATGCAGTCCTGAAGCGGTCAAACGTGGAAAGATTGCCATGATTAGCCAAATGATAGACGATATGGAGCAGTTTATTCCTCGTAGAGATGGAACTTTGAGCGCCAGCGGCTCACCTTTTAGCGATGGCATTAGATATCCGGGAGATTACGCAAGAGCTCAATTTTATGGCTCTAGCTACAACAAGACTAAGAGTTGGACTTTCAAAAAGTACACTACGCCGGGAACCGGAAAACGCTGGGATAAGAAGGCATCTTCTAAATATTCTAAAGAGTGGGGCAAGGTCGCCTTACGAGCGATGGGGGTTAACTAATGAACGACAACGATTTTTCAGAAGTTCTCGCAAACTTCATCAATACGCTTGGACTGCCGTTGAAATGCAAACTTGATTATCTTTCAGAAGACGAAAGCCTTTCAGTCTATCCCTTGCCAGGCGGCAAGGTTGAAGACGAAGACATGGCTGGCACACAGATTCTATCGCTACCTTATGAGATAGCTATTAAATCGCAGGACCAGCAAATGCTAAACGCTATCTTGTGGAAGATAAACACTGAGCTTTCCAAAATCGGATTTGAGTTACCAAGTTCAAACAATTCATATACATTCATAGCCTTGACCGTCGAGACACCGAGCTTAAACGATGCCGACGAGCAGGGCTTTTATATTTACTTGCTTGATTTACAAGCAAGACTTGAAGTAGAAAGGAGCCTTAACTAAATGGCTAAATTTAAAAATGCGATTCGTAAGCATTACATTGCACCGTTCGATTCAGAACATCCAGACACTCCACCAACTGAAGACAAATATATGTGGATTGCCAAGGGTATCAAAGAATCTGCACCAGAAAATGACGCAGAAGACGATGACGTAGCATATTTCGACGGTGACGGAACTAAAGAGAAGGTTATCACTTCAAAATCACGAGGCCGTTCATTTGAGGGTCACCGTGACTATGCTGATAAAGCCCAAAACTTCGTTGTCGATAAAGAAGACGCCGTAGCTGATGACCTCATCGTTTGGTACAAGGAAGTAACTCCAGACGGTAAATCTTACAAGGAAGGTCTTGCACGACTTTCTGAGATTGAAGTCGGTGATGGTGAAGCGTCTGAGCTTGAAACAATCAAGTTCCAAGTTAACTGGTCTCGTACACCAGAAAAACACGAAATCACGTCAGCAACTACTGGCCGTGCAGCTTCTGGAGTTACTGGAACACCAGTAGCGGCTTCTGGTACATCATCAGAAACTGGTACACCAGGAGTCGGTGGATAATCACTAATTAAATAAAAGAAGATAAGACAACTAGAGGGTAGGGGTTAGCCCTTACCCTCTTTTTTTCGTAAAAGGAGAACAATAAAACATGGTAGTAATTAAAAAACGTAGCAATGTCATCCCAGTAGATTTCGGTGAATTCCAACTTAATTTCCCTGTATCTGATAGCAACATTCAACGCATGAAGGCCGTTGGTGAGGATTTGCAAGCCAAAGGGCAAGCGTTCCAGGAAACAAGCGATGAAGAAGCTCTCGGAGCTTTGAAAGTATTGGTAGAAGATGGTTTCAATCAAGTATTCGATGATGAAGAAGCGTTCAAACAAGTCTATGCATTCGCTGGTCAGTCAACAATTAACGCTATGTTCTATCTCATTGAAGCCATCAAAGGCATTTCAGAAGAGTTTGAAAACCAAAATTCAAAAGCTGCCCTCGATAAGTATTTGAATGCTTGATTTATCACGAAAGCTAACAGACAAGTTAGTTATTGATGATAAAGAGTACGCCCTAGATTTGTCCTTTGATAACATCCTTAAGATGTTTGAAATGATGAGGGATGATGATATCCCAGAATACATCAAACCTCATTTCGCTATTCGGATGTTGATTAGTAAAAGCCTAGCTGGTACTACCAGAGAGGAAAAAGCAGAATCATTTAACAATGATTTTGAAAACTACTCGATTGAAGAAATGTCAAAGGTCTTTAAGTCAGTCTTTGAAGAACACATCAGCTTGTCAGACGTCGAGGACAATCATGTTGAGTATGACTTGGCTGGGAATCCGATGAAGACTACAGCAAGCGATGATACGAAACAAAGAGCTCCTTATGATATTCGATACGATGGTGACTATATCTATTCGTCATTTTTGCAGGCTTATGACATTGATCTATTCGATGCACAAGGTGAATTGCACTGGCGCAAATTCAACGCCCTACTGTCTGGGCTACCAGAGGGCACGAAGTTCATGGAAGTTGTCAAAATCAGAAAATGGAAACCTCAAAAGGGCGACTCAGCTGAATACAAAGAAGAGATGCGTAGGCTTCAAAAAGATTATGCTCTCCCTAACGAGATTATCGAGGAAGAAGAATACGAAGAAGAATTTTAGAAAGGAGGGATAATCTATGGCAGATGGTACAGTCACCATTAAGGCGTTGTTCGATGGAAAGGACGCTGAAAGTGGGGCTAAACGTATTAAGAGCTCACTAGAGGGGCTTAAAGGTTCAGCCGGTAAGGTTGGGTCAGTCTTTAAATCTGTTCTAGGTGCTAACTTAATCGGTGGGGCTATCATGGGCGGTATCAGCGCTCTTGGCAACGGTATGAAGTCAATGGTTGGGGAACTTAACAGTTCTACTAAAGCATGGAAGACTTTTGAAGGCAACATGCAACAGATTAACATGCCAACCGACCAGATTAAGCAAGTCAAAGGCGAGTTGCAAGACTTTGCAACCAAGACCATCTATTCAGCGTCCGACATGGCTAGCACGTACTCACAGTTAGCAGCCGTTGGAACGAAGAATACGACGGAGCTCGTTAAGGGCTTTGGTGGTCTTGCGGCAGCGGCAGAGAATCCGCAACAAGCCATGAAGACCTTGAGCCAGCAAGCTACTCAAATGGCTGCTAAGCCTAAAGTGCAATGGCAAGACTTCAAGCTCATGCTTGAGCAAACGCCCGCTGGTATCGCGGCGATTGCGAAAGAAATGGGCATGAGCACTGCCGAGATGGTGCAAGCTGTCCAGGACGGAAAGATTAAGACCGAGGACTTCTTTGACGCTATCGCCAAAGTGGGTACTAACGACACTTTCAGTAAAATGGCCACAGAGTTCAAGACCGTTGACCAAGCTATTGATGGTATGAAGGAATCTCTTGCTAACAAGTTGATGCCACAATTTGAGAAACTCAATCAAATCGGTATCAAGGCAGTCGTAGGACTTACCGATGCACTCGGAAGAATTGACATCAACGGCATTGCTGACAAGATTGGCAGCGGTTTGTCATCGCTTTGGAAAGGCTTTTCAAATACAGGAGCCTTGAAAAACCTTGGTGCGACCTTTACTTACATCTCAAGCTCAATCAAGCAACTATTCAGCAAGATTGACGGGAACAAGCTCATGCAGGGCATTGGCTCAGTGTTTGGTGACATTGCTAACGGTGTTTCTCAAGCCTTGAATGTTGCTACAACGTCGGTTAGAAGTTTCATCACTTCATTTGCTGACACAGGAGCTTTTCAATCGTTTAAAGCAGCAGTGCAAGATACTTGGAACGCTCTTAAAACTATCGGATCATCATTCGGTGAGGTATTGGGTAGCTCACAAATGCAGTCAATCATTGCAGGTATTGGCTCAGCTCTTGGAACGCTAGTGAGTTGGATATCTCAAGTTATTTCAGCAATATCTAGGTTCATTAGTGCAATACCACCGGGAGTGCTTAACGGTATCACAAGCGGGATTCTTGCAATGGTAGCAGGCTTCATGACTGCAAAAGCTGGTATTTCTGCCGTTAGTGCAGCATTAAGAGGGCTTGATTTCATCAAGAGCCTTAACCCATTCAAGAAGTTCGGTAGCGATGCAGCAGAAGGAACAGAGCAAGCTGCCAATAGTGCGAGACGTTCTAAATCGACGATTACTCAACTATTTAGTGGAATATCCAACGTTATCAAATCGTCTGGTAATGCGATAAAAGGAATCTTGACAGCTATATTCAAGGGTATAGCTGAAACTTACAAAGGTTTCGGTCAAGGGATGAAATACGTTTTGCAGGGCCTTAAAGGTCTCAATCCAGCGACCTTGCTTTCATTCGGTGCTGCCGTAGCCGTTGCCGCAGTCGGAATCGGTGCAGGAATTGCATTGATTGTGGCTTCATTCTCGCTATTAGCAAGTCATGCCAGTGGTGTTTCTCAAATTATCGGCTCTATTGGCTCAGCGTTCGGAACTGTTGTTGAATCTATTGGTAAGGCAGCTGGGTCTATCGTTGAAGCGTTTGGTACGGCATTCGGTATCGTCATTAAGGCAGTCGGTGAAGCTGCACCGGGACTCGCCAAACTTTCACCGCTGGTTGAAGCTATCGGCACTGCTCTAGGCAATGCAGCGCCATTCATTACGGCATTTGGGAATGCTTGGACTTCTATTTTAGGGACGTTGCCAGCTATTATTGACGCTTTTAGTGGATTGGCTACCGCTCTAGGTTCTGCGATTAGCCAGATAGTTACAGCAGTAACTCCGATTGTCCAAATTATCAGCGACACAATCACGGCAGTCGCTCAAATAATCGCTAACGCAATCGTGGCAATAGCTCCAGTAATTTCAAACTGTATCGTTCAAGTTGCTCAAGTAATCGGGCAATTCGGACCACAGATTGCAATGGTCTTACAAGTAATCGTGCAGGCTATTCAAGCAACGGCACCAGTCATTATGACCTTGATTCAAGGGATTGTGACAGTCGTTCAGACGATGGCCCCAGTCATCAGTCAAGTGATTTCTGCCATTGTTACCGTTGTCCAAACGTTAGCACCTATAATCACCCAAATCATTTCAGCGATTGTTACCGCAATAACTCAAATCGTACCTATCATTACGGCGATTGGTGGCGTGATTAGTGCTGCATTCAGCGGCATTGCTGGAGTGGTATCAGCGGCTGGGTCAGCTATTGCTGTTGCTGCGATGGGTATCGGTACGGCTATTAGTACGGCTCTAAGTGGTGTTGCTGATATTATTAGCTCGGTTGGGTCTGCGATTGGTACAGCATTACAAGGCATTGCTGACGTAGTGCAATCAGTCGGAACTTCAATCAGTACAGCGGCGCAAGGTGTCGGTGACGGTATCAAGTCAGCATTTGAAGGCATTTCAGACGTGATTACCTCTGCAGGTAGTGCAATCAGTAGTGTATTGGATAGCTTGGCTAATGTGTTCAACTCTATCGGTACGGCTGCTCAAAAAGCGGGGTCTGGATTCAATCAGCTTGCTAATGGTGTCGTTAAGATTACCAATACCAACCTTGGAGACATGGCTGCATCTCTTGCGGCAGTCGCCAAAGGCGTCGGGTCAATCGGTAACAACTCAGCGGGGCTTGCTCAAGCTGGTACTGGTATGACTAAGCTCGGAGATGGTATGAGTAAGGTGTCTAGTTCAGCGTCTAGCGCTGTATCTGGTTTGACATCATTCTCTAGCACAATTACAAGTATTCAATCGTCATTCACTAACTTACAATCACTACTCACTACAGCGGGCACTGCATTTAGCACGTTCTCAAATCAAGCTAGTCAATCACTAGCTGGCTTAACGGCTATTGTAGCCCCTATCACAGCTTTTAGAACGCAAATCATGACACTAGCACCAGCCTTGATGGTTGCTGCGACTGGTTTAACTCAGTTCAGTACAGTTTCAATGACGCTTACTGCTAGCATGACTTCTATCAGCTCTAGCATGACTATGTTAACTACTAGCTTAACTATGTTAGCTACTCAGCTAACTATGATCACTACGAGCATGACCATGATGGCTACTAGCTCAACTATGCTAGGTACTAGCTTAACGCTTATTGGTACGCAATTCATGATGATTGGTACATCATTGACCATGCTAAACACTCAATTCATGATGTTTGCTACAGGAATAATGCAAATGACATCACAGCTCATGATGGCAGGCTCAGCAGTGACCATGTTTGGTGCTCAACTCATGACCGCTCAGACTGGTTTCAGTATGGTTTCAATGATGGCTACCATGGTATCTAGTCAGCTTGCTATGCTTGCTAGCTCAGCCCAAATGGCTGGTGCTGGACTTGCTATGGTAAGTGCTCAAGTCATGATGCTTGCTAGTGTGTTTGCCACTGTGGGAGCGGCAGCCATGACATTGCAAGCTGCAATGATGTCACTAGGCATGGCAGTAAGTGCAGGCATGATGTCAGCGGTTCAAGCCGTAACGTCTGGATCTATGCAAATGACTGCAGCACTACGCTCTAGTGGCATGCAAATGGTCGCTAGCACGCAAGCGTTCATGAATCAGATTGTTTCGGCTGTCAGAAATGGCATGAACCAAGTCGTTGCCGCAGTGAGAACAGGCGGCGCTCAAATGGTTTCAGCCATGCAGTCAAGTGGTCAGCAATTAGTTGCAGTTACTCAAGCAGCGGTTAACCAAGCGGCAGCCGCAGCACGTAGCGGTTATGGAGCCTTCTTCTCAGCGGGGGCTTACATTGGGCAAGGGCTCGCTGCAGGTATGAACTCAGCTCTTGGAGCAGTTACAGCAGCAGCTAACGCCCTAGTAGCACAAGCTGAACGAGCGGCACAAGCTAAAGCCAAAATTCACTCACCATCTCACCTATTCCGTGACCAAGTTGGTTGGTATATTGGTCTTGGTATCGCTCGAGGTATCGACAAATCGGCGCCAGAGGTTGCTAATAGTTTGGACTTCATCCGTGACCAAGTCAACGGCTTTAACGTCCGAGCTAATGCGATGTTGACTGGTGCCACTTCAAATATGGCTAGTCAGTTGAAGATGGAAGTCTTGCGAGATAAAACGCCAGACGCTACGATTTCGGCACGTCAAGAAGCCTATGCTGCACATTCAGCCGGCTTGCTTAATGATGTGATTGACGCTCTCGTAGATGTCAAGGAACAGATTGCACAAGGTCAGAATATGGTATTAGATACTGGTGCTCTTGTTGGTGGCACAGTTAACAACTTCAATAGTGCTATCGACACGATTAAAACATTGAAAGGACGTCACAGATTATGATTACTAAAATCAAGGAATATATATCATTCGGCGATTTCAATAGTCGTGACGCCGGGTGGTATTTGCAAAAGCGTGAAGCGCCAACGCCGGACGAAAAAGAGATTGTCGAGTCTATCCCTTATATGCAAGGTGAGCTTGACTTCTCTAGTGCTCTTGGTGAACGTGTATTTGAGTCAAGAGAAATTACATACGAGTTTAAATTGCCATTTACAACTTACGAAAATCGTAAGATTGCTGAAAGACAGATTAAGTCAAGCATGGTTACTAAAACCCAGCGTAAGTTGAGAGATACGCACGATAGACGCTATTACTGGATGGGCAAGGTTAAGCACATCAAAGTAGCAGACGACCCGATTAAGAAAAATCTGGTCGCTACCATCGTTTTCAAGTGCTATCCATTCGCATTCCATGAAGATGAATATTTTGACGATGTCTGGGACACGTTTGATTTTGAAAATGACAATTCAACGTGGACTAAATGGTATTTAGGCTATGAGAAGAAGAAGACACCAGTTTACTTCGTCAATGCTGGAGATACATCAATCAGTCCAGTAATCATCTGCAGTGAAGACATCACGCTTAAAGACGCAAACGGCACCATTTACTACCTCAAGAAGGGCGAGAATAAAGATTTTGCTCTCACATTGGACATTGGTATCAACTATTTCGAAGCACAAGGAAACGGCACAGTAGCAATGCACTACTCAAATGAGGTGATGGCATGACAGTATCTTGTGATAGTATTGAAATCTTCAACGTCAGTAGTACGGGCTACGCTATCCGTGTCAAGGGGTTAAGGTCTAGCAATGGCATCTCTGGATTGCAAGTCCCAACGTGGTCGGAGCAGTCCGGACAAGACGACCTTGTTTGGTACGATGCTTTGAAATGGGGCGATGATTGGTACTGTACTATTAATTCAGTCGACCACAATAGCGACAGTGGTATATATCAATCTCACTTCTACGTAGTCACTTCAAACGGCTCGAAAGAGTATCTTGAAGGGAAAAAGATAAATGTTCCAGAGCGTCCTGTTGAATTAGCTAAAAAGGCAGGATATGCCATCTACTGGTGGCCTAGTTTCCTTGATAGGCGCTGGGATAAGCTTAACCGAACCACTGCAAGCCGTAGAGTTATCCACGACCCATACAGTCCGAGAGGTAATAAGATTGTTCACGGCGAAATCAAGCAAGCCGTCAACAGTATTCACGAATTAGAGTTTGCAATTCCGTTGGACCATACGATGTATCAAAAAATGGTCCAGTTTAAATCAATTATCGAAGTCGTCAATCTGAGGGACAATGAGGTTGAGTTCGTAGGGCGAGTTTTAACGATGGCCAATGAGATGTCAACGAATGGATTTGTTCAAAAGGTTGTCTGTGAAGACTTCCTGTCATATCTCCATGATTCAGCTCAATGGTTTCAAAAACTCCCTAATAAGGGTGCTGAGGACTACTTCAAGATAATCTTTGATTCCGCAAACGTTCAAATCGAGGAATTCAAACGGATAATTCCTAGAAATATCACAGTACACGGTAAATCAGACCGTCCTTTCCGCTATATCGGATATGATTCGAGTTGGGAGACCGTTAAGGAACGGATTATTAATAACATCGGTGGCTATCTCACGTTGAGAGAGCTCAATACAAGACTATACGTGGATTGGACCAAGGAAATTGGAGTTACCAAAGAAAGCCCAATCAAGCTAGGCCAAAACATCAAATCTGCGAGCCGTGAAGTTGATTTTGACGGTCTTGCTACAATCATTGTCCCAATTGGGGCGGACTTGCAGAGCCAAAACCAAGGGCAGGAGGAAGACCAGAGTCCGGACGTGACACGGGCTCAGCTCGACATCCGAAGCGTGAATGACGGGAAGATGTATCTAGCTGACGAAGAGTTGATAAAAGAGTTTGGTTTCATTCGGAAATCAGTCATCTGGACAGAAATTGACAATCCTAGTATTCTCTTGGCGCGTGGTAAGCAGTATTTGAGAAACCAGAAGATTGCACTGGCTAAATGGACAATCTCAGCAGTTGAACGCTATTTGATTGATAGTCGATATAGCAAGTTCAGGATTGGGAACAAACACAAGATTATCAATGCCCCACTTTCTGGGATTGAAACCTTGCAAATCCTAGAGAAGAAAATTGATATACTGAATCCACAGTCGGTTGATTTAACTATCGGCTCACAATCCCAATCACTATCTGCTTATCAATTACAGACGCAAGAAGCTGATAGCTCGATTGAAAAACTCAAACTAGACCAGTCAATAGCTACTAAGCAGAAGAAACTAGAGCAGTTAAATGCTCAATTGGCCGCTCTTAGGTCTGCTAGTCAGTCTAAACCGGTTGAGCCAAAAGCTCCGACAGCCCCTGGTGCGAATGCGACGGACGCTGAACGTGAAGCTTATAATAAAGCTCTTGCAGATTACAATGTCGCTAAGGCTGATTACGACGCTAAACTCTCAGCGTTTAATATGAGTCAACAAGAACGTGCTCAACGTATCAGTGAATTAGAAGCTGAAATTGCTCGATTACGAAACGAATTAGGAGGTGCTTAATGTCGCAAAACGAAGCAGAGGGACGCTTGAATCTATACGATGATGTGACCCCTCTTGAAAATACTAATAAAATCAGTGTCCTTGTGGACGCTATCCGAAAAAAAACAAAGGGTGCTGACGTTCGAGAAGCTATCGCTCGAGGTATGGAAATCACCTACGATGACGCTGCCAAGAGCGGGAACACAGACATGGAAGTGGTTAAGTCCAGAGATACTTACAACACGCTTCCAGACCGTCTTGACAACATTTCTAAGAATCTTGACGGAAAGGCTAGTACTAAATGGGTTGAGTCAAAACTCAATGCCATTTCGTCAAACGCTCCTAAGGCCGTTCTTAGCTCGTTGGAAGAAATCCAGCGTACTTATCCAAACGGTGCCAACGGTATCGTAGTAGCAAGTAATACAGGGAAATGGTATTACTTCAACGAGGGAGACCGTCACTGGAAAGAGGGTGGTGTCTATCAATCCAGAGGGCTTAATGTTGATGAAGTGACAGCCGATAATATCGACTTCACAGAATCAATCGAGCAACTCTTGAGAGATAAAATTGAAGGTTCGGTCTATCTTTGGAACAACACATCAATTGGAACATGGGCCTCTAACGGATGGCTTCGCTTCATGCCGATCCCGATTAAAAAAGGGTTTAAATACTATCTATCAAATATCCGTGGAATCTTCTCGTTTGCGATTTCAAGCGATGGTGGACGACTGGTTAAAAAGTTCTCCGAAACCGATGACTTAGTCACTACAGAATACACCCCGCCAGAAGATTGCATGTTGTACGTATCTTCTAAACCAGACGAAACCGCTAGAGTATTCAACGCCTCTCTCGAAGATTTAAAAAAAGCTAATGTTGACTTCTCTAACTTGCCAGACGGTTATATCTCTCTTAAAATCCCTAAATTAACACTAGATGTTAAGCCTGAAGAGCTCAGTTTTGTTAATATTGTTAAACAGTTGGTTGATGAGCGCACCTTCAAGGTCGGTAAGGCTTGGTCTGGTAGTGGAAATGGGACTTACAATGCTGGTACGTGGGGAATCTATCCTAAATTGTACATGCAAGCTGGCGTGACTTACGGTCTGAAAAATATCCGTGGGGTGTTCACTCATTACTTCGACATTTCTGGGAAGAAGCTCAAAACATTCTCTACTACAGACGTGTTAGTCAATCAAGACTTCACACCAGATGCCAACGGGTATATCCTTATTAGTCGCTTGACATCGGACGAGCCTACCAAGGTCATCCAGGGCGGAAACGCTCAAGCGCATTATCTTGAAAACCTTGATTTTGGCTCTAGTGCCATCGCTTCAAAAGTGCCATTCGTTATGCCAGACACATCAAAAGTGCAGTTTGGATCAGATATTACTGGCATTGATACGACTCAAGTAACGGCGATTAACAATCTCGGATACATGAGCCCTATCAAGAAATGGGACAAGAGTCGTGGCTTTATTGACACAATCAACGTTTATGTCAAGGATGCAGGTACATACAATTTTGCCATCGGTAACATCGACCAGAACGATTTGATTGTATCCCCTCGAGTGTTCCAGAAACAGCTTGCGGCTGGATACAATACGCTGAATGTTCGAGGTGAGGACAAGGAAATTTTCTTCGGCGAACAGCTATTTTTTGAATCTCATGACAATCGTGTCTATGCTTCAAAAGGTGAACGCAACTTAATTCAAGACGCTCAACACGTTACTAATAATGCTGGGTATTCTGGAAAAATTATGTACGAAACAGGACAAGCCATTCCATTCAGCTATCGTGTAGCTAATGAAAGTGCCCTTGAGAAGGTTGAGACGCTGAAACAAAAGACGGATAAGATCGAGCCTGTTGTTACAGAGCTCGAATTGTTCAAGAAAACGCCAATGATTACAAGCCCAAACGGGACTAAATTCCGCTTGTTGGTTGATAACAACGGCAATTTATCAACAGTTTCAAACATCCCTAGCCGTGTAGCCGTTTTTGGTAACTCAATCTTGAGCCACCCTTGGCTTAAGGGTATGGGGATGGCTGCAAGTGCGCCAGATAAGGACTATTTCACTCTTGTTAAGAACTACATCTTATCCAAGAACCCAAGCGCGGTCGTAGAGCGTGGGAATGGTGCAGATTGGGAATCTGACCCAAACAATCGACGTGGAACCTTTGATACCAAAATGAAGCAGTCTTTAGGTCCAGATACAGATATTGTAATCTTACAATTTGGTGATAACCTCAATACCGACGAAAAACGGAAGAACCTTGAAACGGATATCCCTAACCTTGTGAACTGGATTAGAACAGCGTCGCCAAAGGCCCTAATATACTGGGTCGGTATCTACTATGCCTCACCGGATTTTGTGGAAAGAATTAAGCGTATCTGTAAGCCGTTGGGTGTTACATTCGTGGACATCTATCAGTACTCTAAGGATGCTAAATACAAGTCTGAAATGGGCAAGGTGTTGAGTCTTCCAGATGGTTCTAACTACACCATCACTAACGCTGGTGTGGCGAGCCACCCAGGGGACTTAGGACACAAGGCTATTGCTGACGAAATTATCAAGAATTTCTTGTTTTAAAAAATGGGGGGTTAAATAAAAATGTTAAGGAGTGTTAAATGCACAAACCAGACGGAATCTTTGGTATCTTCCAGGTTGTTAAAGATTTTTACGACCACGGCATAGACGAGCATTTATGGGTGTTCTTGCTTATGGTTATCATCTTCAGTGATATCATCATCGGTGTGTCCAGAGCTTGGGCTTTCCATGAGTTTTCAAGCTCGAAATTTAGAAAAGGGCTAGTCGGGCACATAGCCATGTTTACATTTGTAGCCATCTTCTATCCGTTCGCAGTTTTCATGAATTTGGGAGGTGTCCTAGATACATTTATCTTTGCAATGATTGCAGCATACGGCTCTAGTATTTTGGCTAGTCTATCAGCTCTAGGGGTGGAAATCCCTTATATCGACAAATATATTAAGAAGAATATTGATAAAGAAAAATTTATTTTGACCTCAGATAATGAGGAAGAAAAAGGAGAAAATGAAAATGAAAATTAACTGGTCTGTGCGTTTTAACGCTAAAAATAAAGCATTCTTGTACCGTGTAGCGCTTGCAATTGCACTACCTATCTTGGCTTACTTTGGAATTAATTTCCAAGATTTGACAAGTTGGGATGCAGTGCTCAGCTTGTTTGGTAAGTTTGTATCAAACCCTTATTTGGTAGGTTTGACAATTGTAAATATCTTAAATATCATTCCAGACCCAACGACTAAGGGTCTCGGAGATAGTGAGCAAGCATTGAGCTACCACGAACCACGAAACGACAAGGAAGGGTATTGATATGGCAACAGATAATGACATCATTCAATTCGCAGAAAATCTAGCTGACGCTGGTGTCGGTACTGATGCAGATGGTTCATGGGGGACACAGTGCGTTGACCTACCTAACTCTATCTCAATTAACTTCTTTGGCCGTGCTCTTTGGGGTAACGCCATTGACTTGCTAAACTCAGCGGCAGCAGCAGGCTATGAGGTCGAGTATAACCAAGAAGGCAACCTCGACAGCCGCCCACGTCGTGGGGCTGTATTCGTCATGGATACTACTTACATCGCAGGGCATTCGTACGGCCACACTGGTCTCGTTATCGAAGATTCAGACGGCTACACCATGCGAACCATCGAGCAAAATATTGACGGCAACGCTGATAGCTTATACGTTGGCGGCCCTGCTCGTTACAACACACGTAATTTTGACGGCATTGTAGGATGGTTCTACTTCCCAACGGATAACCAATCACAATCACCTGCACCAACCCCGGCCCCGTTTGATGGTATAATTACTATTAACGAGGAAACCGGGACGTTCACGGTTGAAGTATCAGCCCTTAACGTTCGAGCTGGTGCCGGTCTAGGCGCTGAAATCGTGGCAGTCTATGGAGCTGGTGAAACTATCAACTATGACGGCTGGTGTGACGTTGACGGCTATATCTGGATCAGTTACATTGGCGGGTCTGGAAATCGTCGCTATGTCGCAGTCGGACAATCAGAGAATGGCCGCCGTGTAACGTCATTCGGTTCATTTGCTTAATCAAGACCACGCAAACTAAAAAACGAAAAGGAGTATATCACCTCCCGACAGACCACAGTTCGGACATCATGGTGGTAGTGGTCGAAGCCCTAGCATTTGCTGGGGCTTTTTTTATTTGGTATAATATATCTATCCATCATAGGCGAAGAGCTACGAGGTTATCTCATAGCTCTTTTTTATATTTGTGATTTTCCTAGATAAGTGATACTATAGTCAGTGGAATACTTGGCGTCTTTCGATAAAAATTCTCGAACTGCCCCGGCTTTATGTCGGGCTTTTTTGTGTCTTCTTTGTATCACATTAGACATTTAATCTAAATAGAGGTACAATATAGACAATCTTTCTAGTTGTTTTCCGTTTCAAAGTGTTAATGTTATATCGTTTATCTTTGATGCTAAAGACATTGACTTGGTAGCCTACGCTGCCAAGTCTTTTTTTATAAAACAAGGGGGCAAATAAGGGGCAATAAGTGTAAACTTTAGTAACTTTATGTGTATTTTACCGTCTATATCCTACACGCATATGCCCTTATTTAATGGGTTTTCTTCCTATTATATACTCATTTAAAACTGCACTAACAGAATACCGTGGTTTGAAATCATTCTACAACTTGAAAAAATAAAACGTTGATTT
>ERZ1023393.40-NODE-40-length-43870-cov-5.674929_pt1 | contig 43870 bp, 39 predicted proteins | sample MGYA00380503_ERZ1023393 | MGnify/ENA primary metagenome ERZ1023393 (study PRJEB33173, sample SAMEA4830379) | metagenome | study: EMG produced TPA metagenomics assembly of the PRJEB25223 data set... | reverse complement strand
CAATGTTTGCATTAAGAAAGGTCTCTCATTAACACTATGCGCATCTGAAGCTATAAAATGTGTAAGATTATTATCCATCATTTGCAAAGTAACTTTCTTAACATTTTTTCCCATATTCCCATTTAATGAAGTGGATGTTATTTGGCTTAAAGCGCCACCATTGATTAGCTCAAATAATAAATCCAAGTTTTGCGCAATTGCTCGATTCCTTTCAGGATGAACGATTATGGGTGTGTACCCTAATACTTGAAGCTCGTTCATTAAATTTTGAGTATAATGCGGAACTTCATTTGAAGGAAGTTCAATCAACAAATACCGAGAATTGTTTATTCCAGTAATATTTCCATTTTTAATATCAGGAAGAATTTGGTCAGTAATACGAATTTCTTGGCCGTAATAGATATCAATGCCAAGTTGCTTTATTTCTTCAAACGATAACAATTCGTTCACTTTTGATTTAACATCGTTTATTGGATTGTTATATCTTGTATGCAAATGATGTGGTGTCGCTACAATACTAGTAACACCTTCTTCCTTCGCTTGAGTTATTAAATTAATAGTGTCTTCCTTTGTTTTTGGACCATCATCAGCTCCAATCAATATATGATTGTGTATATCTATCATTTTTACTCATCCCCATAATAATAGTAATAACTTGAACCTTTTTCGATTGTCATTTTATTTAAGACTGCACCGATAACTTTCCCACCTGATTTAATCAATAATTCTTTAGCTTTTTTCACTTCATTTTTTTCATTTTTTGAACCATCAATCACTAACACACAATCTCTAACATTTTTAGCATATAATTGTGCATCTGTGACAGTGGTCACTGGCGGTGTATCAATTAAAATAAAATCAAAATCATCAGTTAACTTTTTAAGTAATTCGTGGAAATTTGTTGATGTAATAAGTTCTGAAGGATTTGGCGGTATTGGTCCTGATGTTAGTACATTTAAATTCTCAATGTGCGTTTCTTTTATAGCATCAGTCTGAAGTGCTTTGCCAATTATTAAATTAGATAAGCCACTATGATTTGCTAGATTGAAAAGATTTTGTTGAGTTGGTTTTCTCATATCGCCATCAATAATTAAAGTGTTATAGCCTGCTTGCGCATATGTAATAGCAATATTTGCAGTTATTGTACTTTTACCTGATGCTGGTTTTTCAGATGTAATTAAAAGTGATTTTATTTCAGTATTCGCACCTGAGAACATAATATTTGATCTAATCCCTCTAAACTTTTCACTAATTGTAGACTTAGGATTGTTATGAACGTATAAAGGTGATATTGTTTTTTCTTTTTTCTTTGCCATAAATAATATCCTTCCTTATTTAAATTTTTGTATTGAACCTAAAACTGGAATATCTAATTCATCTTGTACATCTTGTTCATTTTTAATGCGTGTATCAAAGATTTCTCTTAAAACTATTACAACCGCTGCAACCATTAAACCTATTACTATGCCAAGTAAAGCATTTACTAACATTTTAGGTTCAGTTTGAGTTGCAGTGTCATCTGCTTTAGATAAAATAGATACATTGTCTATGTTCATAATCTTAGGTGTTTCATCACTAAAAACTTCAGAAAATACATTTGCTATTTTTTCTGAATCATTCTTATTCGCACTTTCAACTGCAATATTTAAAATTTGTGATTCAGTTTCACTTGTTGCTGAGATCATACTTGATAATTCTTTTGCCGAATATTTGTTATCTAACTCTTTTGAAACTTCTTCTAACATACGAGGGCTTGTTGCAATTTCGGCATATGTATTCACCAATTGAATATTACTTTGAACCTGTTGAGCCTGCATTGCGGAATCGCTTTCTTTTTCGTTAACTATTACTTGTGTTGATGCTTGGAACATAGGTTGCACCAAAATTAACGAACATAAAATACCTATAATTAAACCAACAATCGGTAAAATTATTAGCATCTTAAAATTTCTTTTTATTATTTTCCATATTTTCAATAAATCCATCGAACTTTCCATGTAATCCTCCTATTATTTTAACTTTGCAAATATATGCATATCTCAGTCATTATAAATATATACTATGTGAATTACAACATTATTTCAAAAATTGTAAAATAAATGTAATTTTCCTTTTTATAACATTAATAGCTTTAATAAGATAATATACTCAGCAACATAAATATTATGTTTTCAAATTTTATTTATTTTTATTATTTATTTTTTATAGAAATTAACTTTCAAAAAATAAAAAAAGAGGCGATAATCTTTTAAGATTATCAACCTCTCGTTTAATTACGCTATTTCAATTTGGAAACGGCGGACAACTGTGCCATCTTCCAGTGTCGATGATTCAATTTCTTCGCCACCGTTATGCTTAATGACTGCTACAGACGCTTCATTATCTTCCGTACATGTCACTAATGCTTCTCGAACACCGATTCTTGATAGGTAATCCAATGATTTTTTCAGGATTTTATTACCAAACCCTTTACCACGATGTTTCTTACGGATACCGTAGCCAACATGGCCGCCTATTTTTTTAAGCTGTTCATTTAAATTGTGACGAATGTTCGCCGCACCGATAATTTCATCATCCTCTATTAAGAATAATGTGGTATTATCCACTGATTCATCATGTGACTTATTATCAGCTAATTCATGTACTAACTCTTCAAAATTACTATATTTTGTAATATTTGTAATTGTAGGGACAATTTTTTCATCATGATCAATCCACTCTCTCATATAATCACAATACATTAATTCGTCACCCATTGTTAACTCTCTAAATTCAACCATGTTGACACTCCTTCCTTTCTCGACCTACGTTTATAAATGATTATCATGTGTGTTGATATAATACACATAATGATCTGTCCATTGTTCATTTTCAAAAATAAAACCTTTGCGCACACATTCGAATTGAAAGCCTAACTTTTCAATCAATTGGATAGATGGATTATTATCCAAATTAATATGTGCTTCAATTCTATGAAAATGTAATGTGTCTCGTGTTTGTTTTACTAATTCAGTTAAAGCTTCGTAAGCAAATCCTTGATGCCAATATTGATTATGAATAAAGTAGCCAATTTCTGCCCATTGGAATTGATCTCTACTTAAGTTCTTAATATTGAGCATACCTATATGTTGATGTGCTTTATCAAAAATACCAAATATATATAAATCATCCGCTTCAATCGCTTGTTGCTGTCTAGTCACCATTGCCGCGAACCAAGGTTCTGTAGCATCTGACATATCTACTTGACCTTTGTCATGCCTATATTGTGATGGCTTTCTATTTACAAACCCACTTAACCATGATTCGTAATCATTTTCTTCCAACGGTCTAATGATAAGACGTTGTGTAGTGAAATGCAACCCCAAATTTTTATGCATTTAAAATCCCCTTATCATGTTCACTCTGCACACTTTATCTATTACATAATGAATAGCTTTGTGTTTTATTGTTATCACAACATCACTGATGTATGCAATAACATGCTTATACCTATTTAATACCTTTTTATGATGCTTTAAAACTTTATTTAACGGGTATACATATAAATGTAAGCGTTACTAATAAAATACGAGTATATTATACAATACCAACTATTAAATAAATCAAATATAAGCCAACAGAGATTTTGTATCTTAGGAGGTGTTTTTTATGAATAACAATAATACTTCAAAAATTTTCTTTACCTTTTTCGGTATCTTATCGTGGTTATCCACCGTCATTCTATTTATTTTACCGACGCTATCACCTTATCAAGACTATATTAAAACACAAGGTGGTATGTCGACCGGTTGGGTTGTGGTGTTACTCGCATTTATTACACTATTTTATATCGCCATCTTGATTATGGATATTTATAGTCCCTTAACGACACAAGTCATACAATTTGTATTGTTAACTGTCGTAATCGTTTGTGCCATACCGTCCATTACTGCTTTTGTGCTTGCATCATTTGTCGTAGATATAAGTATTATTGAAATCTTTATACCTATTGTACTTATTATTTTAGCAAGTATGTTACACATCTTATGGTTTGCTATACCATTTATGCAAAATAAAGAAAATCGTGAAGCTGCGCAAAAGTCTAAAAATCCTTTCAAATAATAATAACTACTAGTCTGTGAATATGTATTGATACCGTATCACAGGCTAGTTTAATTATGTTCAAATTTTTATATTAAATGATATCTTCTAGAATCTTCCTTATTATTTCATTTTCAGACATTTCTTGGTATAGATACGTTTCTTGGTTTACCTTTAATATGTCATTTTCAACAAACCAACGCATCATTGCTGCTTCACCAAAATCTGTTTCATCTTTCAAATGGTGTCTTCTTACTGTTTCATGAAATGGTAGTTTGAAATAATAAGCGTATGCGTATACGTTAATTTGATTCATTAAGCGCTCAATCATTGAACCGTATTTAGCACTATTTAAAATACCTTCTAAAATAACATAATCGCAATGTGCGATGCCATAATTCACAATGTCTTCTATAAGTTGAATAGCTAAATTATTAGGTTGGTCAGGTACATTCAACATATTGCGACGTATGTCATCTTGCCCTACTAACATCACACCTGTGCCTAATGTATGTTGTAATTTCTGTGCGATCGTTGTCTTTCCACTGCCAGAGTTACCTCTAATGATGATTAACTTTGTCATATTTATCACACTCCATACAATAATGTGTTGCCATTATATAGTAAAAACGCTTGAAGACATACCATCTCCAAACGTTTTAAACTTAATTTTGTACTATATTCACTCTGCTATACATGAACGGTTATATTTATTTAATTGTACCTAATTCTTTACCAACTTTTTCAAATGCTGCTAATGCTTGATCTAACATTTCTTTTGTATGTGCAGCTGTTGGCATATTACGCACTCGACCTGTACCTTTAGGAACAGTTGGGAATACGATGGATTTTACATATACGCCTTCTTCTTTCAAACGACGGCTAAAGGCTTGTGTTTCTTTTTCATCACCAATAATAACAGGTGTGATTGGAGATTCCGAATTACCTATATCAAAGCCTAATTTTTTCAAACCATCTTTAAGATAATTGCCGTTTTCCCAAAGTTTATCATGTAATTCTGTAGAAGCCATTAGTTTTTTAACTGCTTCTGTGATGGCTTTCGTATCTCCAGGTGCTAAAGAAGTTGAGAATAAGAAAGGTCTTGATTGTGCTTTTAACCAGTCGATTAATGATTGCGTACCTGCTACATAACCGCCAACGACACCAATCGCTTTTGATAATGTACCAATTTGGAAATCAATCTTGTCTTGTAAACCAAAATGTTTAACCGTACCAGCACCTTTACCCATGACACCAGAACCATGTGCATCATCAACATATGTGATTAAGCCAAATTCTTCAGCAATTTCTACGATTTCTGGTAATTTAGCAACATCACCATCCATACTGAAAACACCATCAGTAATGTACATTACTTTATTGTATTGTCCTGATTCAACGGCTTCTTTTGCTTTAGCACGTAAGTCTTCCATATCTGAATGGTTTACACGAATAATCTTCGCTTTAGATAAACGACAACCATCAATAATAGATGCATGATTTAATTCGTCAGAAAGAATTGCATCATTTTTATTCATAACTGCTGAAATGCCAGCCATATTACAGTTGAATCCAGATTGATATGCAATTGCTGCTTCAGTACCTTTAAATTCAGCAAGTGTTTTCTCTAATTCATCATGTACATCTAATGTCCCGTTGATTGAACGCACAGCACCAGCACCTACACCATGTGTATCAATTGCATCTTTTGCTGCTTGTTTCAAATCTTCGTTTGTTGCTAGTCCTAAATAATTGTTTGAAGATAAGTTAACATAATTTTTCCCATTGATAGTAATTTCAGGTCCGTTGGCGCCTTCAATTGTATCTATCTCATTATATAAACCATTATCTTTTAAATATTGAATATTTTCATCTAAAAAGCCATGTAGTGATTGAACCACTGCAAGTCCCCCTTTGAGTTATCTTAGTTTTCAAGTTAATCATAACCTATTTTTTAAATTGTGGAAAGTAGAATAATGATATATTAGAAAGCGTTTTCTACAATTTAATAGCATTGTTAATTATTTGTACCTACAGTTGCTACACGTAAAATGATATAATGGATGAAAATGCTGAAGGAAGAAGGGTTGAAGTTGTTTGATTGGTTTCAACTAGCACAACAAAAAGAAAGTAGGATGGTGCAAGTACGTCGTTATCTACACCAATATCCTGAATTATCATTTGAAGAACATCACACACATGACTTTATCATGAATCAATTAAGTCAATTATCTTGCGAGATACGTACACCAGTTGGTAGAAATGGTATTGTTGCAACATTCAAAGGACAGGGTGATGGCCCTACAGTTGCCTTACGTGCCGACTTCGATGCCTTACCAATAGATGAATTAACAGACGTATCATATAAATCTAAAAATCCAGGTGCCATGCATGCATGTGGCCATGACGGTCATACAGCAATCTTACTTGGTGTGGCAGAAATTATTGAGAATCATTTATCCTCACTAAATGGTGATGTTGTATTAATCTTTCAATATGGTGAAGAAATTATGCCAGGCGGCTCACAAGAAATGATTGATGATGGTTGTCTCAGCAACGTAGACAAAATTTATGGTAATCATTTATGGACAGGTTATCCAACAGGTATGATTTATTCACGTCCTGGTGCTATGATGGCATCTCCCGATGAATTTAATATCACCATTCAAGGTAAAGGCGGCCATGGTGCTAAACCTCATGAAACGGTTGATCCAGTAGTTATTATGGCAGAATTCATTATGAGTGCTCAGAAGATTGTCTCACGAACAATTGATCCAGTTAAACAAGCTGTAATAAGCTTTGGTATGGTTCAAGCAGGTTCAGCCGACAATATTATTCCTGACTCTGCTTTCTGTAAAGGCACCGTTCGTACCTTTGATACAGAAGTCCAAAGTCATATTATCACTAAAATGGACAAATTATTGCAAGGTCTTGCTCTAGCAAATGATATTACTTATACATTGGATTATGTTAAAGGCTACCTACCTGTACACAATCATCCAAATAATTATGAAATTGTTAAACAAGCTGCAAATGAGATGAATTTACGTTTCTATGAATCTGAGTTAATGATGATTGGTGAAGATTTCTCACACTATTTAAAAGTTCGCCCTGGCGCATTCTTTTTAACTGGTTGTGGTAATCCAGAAAAAGAGACTACACACCCACATCATAGCCCGAACTTCAATATTGATGAAAAGGCAATGAAATATGCAGCATGCGAATTCCTAAAAATCCTTGAACTCGAAAACGTAATTGTTAAAGCACCTTAGTCATTACATGACTTAGGTGCTTTTATGCATGAGCTTTAGCTCAAGTAAACCTTACTAGCCTTAGTCATTGCATGACTTAGGTGCTTTTATGCATGAGCTTTAGCTCAAGTAAACCTTACTAGCTTAGTCATTACATGACTTTATAGTCTTACTTTTCAGCTGTACTGAATTAGTAAGACTTATGCATTCGCATAAGCGAATGTATTCCATTATATAAAGATAAATCAAAACAGGCGATGTCACTATTAAGTGACGTCGCCTGTTTTTACATTAACTACCAACTAATGCATTAAGCCCCTTAATTCTGAAACTGAATTGATTTTGTTTACATTAGCTAACAGCTAATGCACTAAGAACCCCTAATTCAGAAACTGAATAAGGGGTTCTATGAAAAAAGAGACTCCCTAAGGAGCCTCTTAAAAATCTATCAAAGATAGAAAATTATATTATTCGTTGATTACAGTAACAACGCCTGATCCAACAGTACGTCCACCTTCACGGATAGAGAAACGAGTACCGTCTTCAATAGCGATTGGAGAAATTAATTCAACATCCATTTCAACGTTATCACCAGGCATAACCATTTCAGTACCTTCTGGTAAGTTAACAACACCAGTTACGTCAGTAGTACGGAAATAGAATTGTGGGCGGTAGTTAGTGAAGAATGGTGTATGACGACCACCTTCATCTTTAGATAAAACGTAAACATCCGCTTTGAATTTTGTATGTGGTGTAATAGTACCAGGAGCAGCTAAAACTTGACCACGTTGTACGTCATCACGTGAAACACCACGTAATAATGCACCAATGTTGTCACCAGCTTCAGCGTAGTCTAATAATTTACGGAACATTTCTACACCAGTAACAGTTGTTTTGCTTGATTCTTCTTGCATACCGATGATTTCGATTTCTTCACCGACTTTGATTTGACCACGTTCAACACGGCCTGTAGCAACAGTACCACGACCAGTGATTGAGAATACGTCCTCAACTGGCATCATGAATGGTTTGTCAGAATCACGTTCTGGTGTTGGAATGAAGTCATCAACAGCTTGCATTAAGTCTAAGATTTTTTGCTCATAGTCAGCGTCGCCTTCTAAAGCTTTTAATGCAGAACCAGAGATTACAGGTACATCGTCACCTGGGAAGTCATATTCGCTTAATAAGTCACGAACTTCCATTTCTACTAATTCTAATAATTCTTCATCGTCAACCATGTCAACTTTGTTTAAGAATACAACTAATGCTGGAACACCAACGTTACGTGATAAAAGAATGTGTTCACGAGTTTGTGGCATTGGGCCATCAGCAGCAGATACTACTAAGATAGCTCCGTCCATTTGTGCAGCACCAGTGATCATGTTTTTAACATAGTCAGCGTGACCTGGGCAGTCAACGTGAGCATAGTGACGTTTGTCAGTAGTATACTCGATGTGTGAAGTATTGATTGTAATACCACGTTCTTTTTCTTCTGGAGCGTTGTCAATCATGTCATATGATTGTGCTACAGAGTCACCATTTTTTGCTAATACAGTTGCGATAGCAGCTGTTAAAGTAGTTTTACCATGGTCAACGTGACCAATAGTACCAATATTGGCATGTTCTTTTGAGCGGTCAAATTTTTCTTTAGCCATTATAAAATCTCTCCTATTCGTTAGAAAATAAATTTTTAAAATTATCTCTCATGACAGTTTCTCACCATCATGAGAAGATTGTTTTATTTTTTGGTATAAAGGACCATACAGTACCTTTATAATGCATTTTTCCCAAAAAATCAATTAATAAAACTACAAGCCACATAATTAAGCTTTACATGTATTGTACAGACAGTTGTCCCACAAAACAAGTTTAATTATTCAGCTTTATTACCACTGTTTTTCTTGATAATGTCTTCAGCAATTGATTTTGGAACTTCAGCATAGTGATCAAAGTACATAGTGTAAGTACCACGACCTTGAGTGTTTGAACGTAATGATGTTGCATAACCGAACATTTCTGAAAGTGGTACATAAGCATTTACAACTTGTGCATTACCACGAGGTTCCATACCATCAACACGTCCACGACGAGATGTTACGTCACCCATGATGTCACCCATGTACTCTTCAGGCATTTCGATTGTTACTTTCATCATTGGTTCTAAGATAACTGGATCACATTTTTTAGCAGCTTCTTTAAGTGCTAATGATGCAGCGACTTTGAAGGCCATTTCTGATGAATCGACATCATGGTATGAACCATCAAATAATCTAGCTTTAACATCAATTAAAGGATATCCAGCTAATACACCGTTTTCCATTGAATCTTTAAGACCTGCTTCAACTGATGGAATGTATTCACGTGGAATTACACCACCAACGATAGCGTTTTCGAATTCGAAACCGCCACCTGTTTCATTAGGTGAGAATTCAATTTTAACGTCACCATATTGACCACGACCACCTGATTGACGAGCGAATTTACCTTGAACTTCAGCTGATGATTTAAATGTTTCACGGTATGAAACCATTGGCGCACCAACGTTACATTCAACGTTAAATTCTTTCTTCATACGGTCTACTAAGATATCTAAGTGAAGCTCACCCATACCACCAATGATAACTTGTCCAGTTTCATCGTCTGTGTGTGCATGGAATGTAGGATCTTCTTCTTGTAACTTAACTAAAGCAGTAGTCATTTTGTCTTGGTCCGCTTTAGATTTTGGTTCAACTGATAAGTGAATAACAGGCTCTGGGAAATCCATAGATTCCAAGATGATGTCATTTTTCTCACCACATAAAGTATCACCAGTACCAGTATCTTTAAGGCCTACCGCAGCAGCGATATCTCCTGAATATACTGTGTTTAACTCTTGACGAGAGTTAGCGTGCATTTGTAGTAAACGACCTACACGTTCACGTTTGTTCTTCGTAGAGTTTTTAACATATGAACCTGATGATAATGTACCTGAATAAACACGGAAGAATGTTAATTTACCAACATAAGGGTCAGTCATTACTTTGAACGCTAAAGCAGCGAACTCAGCATTGTCATCAGCTTTTGCGATAACTTCTTCATCTGGATTATCAGCACGGTGACCAATAATTGGTTTAACATCTAATGGTGAAGGTAAATAATCAATTACTGCATTAAGCATCAATTGAACACCTTTGTTTTTGAATGCTGTACCAACAAGAACTGGGTAGAATTCTACATCAGTAGTTGCTTTACGGATAGCAGCTTTCAATTCAGGGATTGAAATTTCTTCATCACCAAGATATTTTTCCATTAATTCGTCGTCAGTTTCAGCAACTGCTTCAACTAATGCTGCACGAGCTTCTTCAGCTCTTTCTTTATGATCTTCAGGAATTTCAATTTCTTCAATTTCAGTCCCTAAGTCATTTGTGTATTTGAAACATGTCATTTCAACTAAGTCGATGATTGCTTCAAATTCATCTTCAGCACCGATAGGTAACTGAATTGGTTGCGCGTTAGCTTGTAAACGGTCATGAATTGTGCTTACTGAGTATTCAAAGTTAGCACCTAATTTGTCCATTTTGTTAACGAAAACAATACGAGGTACACCATAAGTTGTTGCCTGACGCCAAACTGTTTCAGTTTGAGGTTCAACACCTGATTGTGCATCTAATACTGTTACTGCGCCATCAAGTACACGTAATGAACGTTCAACTTCAACAGTGAAGTCTACGTGTCCAGGTGTATCGATGATGTTTACACGGTGGTTATCCCATTCTGCTGTCGTTGCAGCTGATGTGATAGTGATACCGCGGTCTTGCTCTTGTTCCATCCAGTCCATTTGTGAAGCACCTTCGTGTGTTTCACCAATTTTATGGATACGTCCAGTATAGTAAAGAATACGTTCAGTCGTAGTTGTTTTACCAGCATCGATGTGAGCCATGATACCGATATTACGAGTTCTATCTAAACTAAAATCTCTAGCCATGTATTTTTCTCCTTCCAGTATAACTGCGAATAAATACTTTAAATATGGCGATGCCCTAAACACGCACCGGTGATAGTAAACTATCTTTGTGGAACATGCTCAGGGAAAAAGCTACTATCCTACCAACGATAGTGAGCGAATGCTTTGTTAGCTTCAGCCATTTTATGTGTGTCTTCACGTTTCTTAACTGCTCCACCAGTGTTGTTAGCAGCATCTAAGATTTCGTTAGCTAAACGTTCTTCCATAGTTTTTTCACCACGAAGACGCGAATAGTTAACTAACCAACGAAGACCTAATGTAGTACGACGCTCTGGACGAACTTCTACTGGTACTTGATAGTTAGAACCACCTACACGGCGAGCTTTAACTTCTAATACTGGCATGATGTTATCGATAGCTTCTTCGAAAACTTCAACTGCTTCACGACCACTACGTTCTTTAACTAAGTCGAATGCAGAATAAAGAATTCTTTGTGCTGTTCCACGTTTACCATCTAACATAATTTTGTTGATCAATTTTGTAACTAATTTAGAGTTGTGAATTGGATCTGGTAATACGTCTCTTTTTGGTACTGATCCTTTACGAGGCATAATGTAAATCCTCCCTTCCTATTATAGTATAATTTTAAATTTTATAGCGAAAATTTACGCAATCTTAAACTTATTTTTTAGGTTTTTTAGTTCCGTATAATGAACGGCCTTGTCTACGTCCATCAACACCTGAAGTATCAAGTGCACCACGTACGATATGGTAACGTACACCAGGTAAGTCTTTTACACGTCCACCACGTACAAGTACAACACTGTGTTCTTGTAAGTTATGTCCGATACCAGGGATATACGCATTGATTTCAATGTTGTTAGACAAACGAACACGCGCATATTTACGTAACGCTGAGTTAGGTTTTTTAGGTGTCATAGTACCGACACGAGTACAAACCCCACGTTTTTGTGGTGAATTTAAATCAGTAAATTTTTTCTTTTTACTGTTAAAATTTCTGTTTAATGCTGGTGAATCAGATTTTTTTGATTTACTTTGTCTTGGTTTGCGTACCAATTGATTAATAGTTGGCATGATTAGTTCCTCCTTTCCTCATTTATAATCCCACACATCCAGGTGGTTCATTTTAAGGGTAAATAAAATTTAGTAAGAATCATTCTTACTAATCTCATTTTAATAATGCAACAATAGCTACATTAACGTTTATACCTACATATTTCCCTAAAGCTTGTTTGCTTTCGAAAAATGAAAGAGGTATGTGATTGTGATTGATTTGGCTCAACACGCGAGTCATAAGATGAACTTCTACGTCTTCAGCGATAATCAATGATGTAACTTGATCTTTATTCAAAGCTTTGAGCGTTTGTTTAAGACCAATAACAAAATGTTGTTTGTTAAAGCGTGCAACTTTTTCATTAGACATATAAATATCCTCCAAAGTTCTGCTTGCATCAACCTTAATAATAATAACATTTTCATTACTGCTGAGTCAACTTTAAATCCAATAATTTTGCAAAAATAATTAAAAAACAAAGTGATCGAAAATCGCATTCCGACCACCTTGTTTATTTAACTCAAAATTATATTTCAGTAGTTTGCACTTCTTCTACAATTTCAGTTTCTGGTGCAGCTTTATCGTATTCAACATCTCTATAACGTCTCATACCTGTACCAGCTGGAATTAATTTACCGATAATAACATTCTCTTTAAGACCGAGTAAGTTATCACGTTTACCTTTAATTGCAGCATCAGTAAGTACACGTGTTGTTTCTTGGAATGAAGCCGCTGATAAGAAGCTTTCAGTTTCAAGAGACGCTTTCGTAATACCTAGTAATACTGGTTTAGCTGTTGCAGGACGTTTACGTTCTTTAAATGCTTCACGGTTGGCATCAGTAAAGTTATGAATATCTACTAATGAACCTGGAAGTAACTTAGTATCTCCAGCTTCAATGATACGTACTTTACGTAACATTTGTCTAACCATAACCTCAACGTGTTTATCATCGATTTCAACACCTTGCATACGGTAAACTTTTTGAACTTCTTTTAGTAAATAACTTTCTGTTGCATTTAAACCTGATACAGATAAATAGTTCTTAGGCTCAATTGAACCTTCTGTTAGAACTTCACCACGTTCAACACTTTGTCCAACTTCTACTTTCAATCTTGAAGTACCAGAAGCTAGATAAGATTTCGTTTCATTAGCGCCTTTAATTACAATTTCTTGTTGGCGATCTTTCGCTAATTTGATGTCATCAACAACACCTTCGATTTCAGTAATCACGGCTTGACCTTTAGGATTACGTGCTTCGAAGATCTCTTGGATACGAGGAAGACCTTGTGTGATATCGCTACCTGCTACACCACCTGTATGGAATGTACGCATTGTAAGCTGTGTACCTGGTTCACCAATTGATTGGGCAGCAATTGTACCAACTGCTTCACCAACTTCAACTTTTTCACCAGTTGCAAGGTTTTTACCGTAACATTTTTCACATACACCATGACGTGTGTTACATGTAAATGCTGAACGGATATACATTTCCTCAATACCAGCATCAGTAATTTTCTTAGCGATTTCTGCAGTTACTAATTCGTCAGGATTAACAATTACTTCATTTGTTTCTGGATGACGAATTGTTTCTTTAGAATAACGACCTTCAATACGTTCGATGAATGGTTCAATCATTTCAGTACCTTCTTTGATATCTGAAACAAGTAAACCACGGTCAGTACCACAATCTTCCTCACGTACAATAACATCTTGAGCAACGTCAACAAGTCGACGAGTAAGATAACCAGAATCGGCTGTTTTAAGTGCTGTATCGGCAAGACCTTTACGCGCACCGTGAGTAGAGATGAAGTATTCTAACACTGTTAAACCTTCACGGAATGAAGACGTGATTGGCAATTCGATAATTTCACCAGAAGGCGCAGCCATAAGTCCACGCATACCTGCTAACTGTGTAAAGTTAGACGCGTTACCACGGGCACCAGAGTCACTCATCATAAAGATAGGGTTTGTTTCTTCTAGTGAGCCCATCAATTCGTTTTGAATTTGATCTTTGGCATCTGTCCAAATTTCGATTACTGCGTTGTAACGTTCAAAATCAGTGATTAAACCACGATTAAATTGTTTCGTTACTTTTTCAACGAGTTTTTCATGTTCATCTAAGATATCTTGTTTGTCTGGTAGTACCACAATATCAGATACACCAACAGTGATACCTGCTTTAGATGAGAACTTGAATCCTAAGTCTTTCATTCTATCTAACATCATTGACGTATCAGTGATGCTGAAACGGTTGAACACTTCTGCAATAACATTTCCTAGGAAATTCTTATTGAAAGGTTTGATTAACGGTTGTTCATCAAAGTAAGCTTTCAATCCTTCTTCACCAATTTCAGTTGGTGCAATGAAATATTTCTCAGGTGTTTTATTTTCCAAGTTCGTTTGTGTTGGTTCATTGATATATGCAAATGAATCAGGAATGATTTCATTAAATATTACTTTACCAACAGACGTTAGTAAGATTTTTTTGTTTTGTTCTTCAGTGAAAGTAGGATTATTGAATGATGCTGCGTGTACACCAATTCTTGTATGCAAGTGAACGTAGCCATTTGCATAAGCTTTTAGTACTTCGTTCGTATCATTATAAATCGTACCTGTATTCACTGCTTCTTTACGCTCTAATGTAAGGTAATAGTTACCTAATACCATATCTTGTGATGGTGTAACAACTGGTTTACCATCTTTAGGGTTCAAGATGTTTTGCGCTGCTAACATTAACATACGCGCTTCAGCTTGAGCTTCTTTAGATAATGGTACGTGAACAGCCATTTGGTCACCATCAAAGTCGGCATTATAAGCTGTTGTAGCAAGTGGATGTAGACGGATCGCACGACCTTCAACAAGTGTAGGTTCAAATGCTTGGATACCTAATCTGTGAAGTGTAGGTGCACGGTTTAAAAGAACTGGGTGTTCTTTAATAACATCTTCTAATACATCCCATACTTCATCATCCATGCGCTCAATTTTACTTTTCGCGTTTTTGATGTTTGTCGCAATTTCACGTTGAACTAATTCTTTCATAATGAAAGGTTTGAACAATTCAAGTGCCATTTCTTTAGGTAGTCCACATTGATACATTTTCAAGCTAGGTCCAACTGCAATAACTGAACGACCTGAATAGTCAACACGTTTACCTAATAAGTTTTGACGGAAACGACCTTGTTTACCTTTTAACATGTGTGAAAGTGATTTTAATGGACGGTTACCTGGACCAGTTACTGGACGGCCACGACGACCATTATCAATAAGTGCGTCAACAGCCTCTTGTAACATACGTTTTTCATTTTGTACGATGATGCCAGGAGCACCTAAGTCTAATAAACGTTTCAAACGGTTGTTACGGTTGATAACACGGCGGTATAAATCATTTAAATCACTTGTCGCAAAACGTCCACCATCTAATTGAACCATTGGTCTGATTTCTGGTGGGATAATTGGAAGTACGTCTACGATCATCCATGCTGGGTTGTTACCAGAATGTCTGAATGATTCAACAACTTCTAAACGTTTAATTGCACGAGTAAGTCTTTGACCAGTAGCTGATTCTAACTCATCACGTAAGTGCTTGAGTTCAGCATCTAAATCAATTTCTTCAAGTAATTCTTTGATACCTTCAGCACCCATTTTAGCTGTGAATTTACCAGGGAATTTATCATAGTATTCTCTGAATTCAGCTTCAGATAATAATGTCTTTTTCTCTAATCCAGTTGGTCCTGGATTAACAACAACGTATGAAGCAAAGTAAATAACTTCTTCTAACGCTCTTGGTGACATGTCTAATAATAGACCCATACGGCTTGGAATACCTTTGAAATACCAAATGTGTGATACAGGTGCAGCTAATTCAATGTGCCCCATTCTTTCACGGCGCACTTTAGATTTAGTTACTTCTACGCCACATCTATCACAAACCATACCTTTGTAACGTACGCGTTTGTATTTACCACAACTACATTCCCAGTCTTTTGTAGGTCCAAATATTCTTTCACAGAATAGACCATCTTTTTCTGGTTTTAAAGTACGATAGTTTATTGTTTCTGGCTTTTTAACCTCACCAAAAGACCATGAACGGATTTTTTCAGGTGAAGCAAGTCCTATTTTCATATAATGGAAATTATTTACATCAATCAAGGAGCCTACCTCCTTCAATTTAGATTAGCTGTGCAAATTGATTGATTGCTCTATATCAATAATGAAATGCCCGCTTAGAGCGTGCACTAATTAAGCACACAGCTCTTCACGGCATATTCATTTATAAACTTAAATGCAATTAGTCTGTAATTTCTTTTTGTGATTGTGGAGCATCTTTTTGTTGAAGATCCACTTTACGTTCAACGACATCTTCTTCTTCATTATCTTGCATGTCAATTTCATTGTCATGCTCGTCCATGATTTTAACATCTAGTCCTAAACTTTGTAATTCTTTCATCAATACTCGGAATGATTCAGGAACACCTGGTTTAGTAATATTTTCACCTTTAACAATAGATTCATATGTTTTCACACGACCTACTGTATCATCGGATTTGTAAGTTAAAATTTCTTGAAGTGTATATGCAGCACCGTAAGCTTCAAGTGCCCATACTTCCATTTCACCGAAACGTTGCCCACCAAATTGTGCTTTACCACCAAGTGGTTGTTGCGTTACAAGTGAATATGGTCCAGTTGAACGCGCGTGTAGTTTGTCATCAACCATGTGTGCAAGTTTCAGCATGTACATAACGCCGACTGAAATTCTGTTATCGAATGGTTCACCCGTACGTCCATCGTATAATACTGTCTTACCATCACGAGCCATACCAGCTTCTTCAATTGTTGACCAAACATCTTCATCACTCGCACCATCAAATACTGGTGATGCAACGTGAATACCTAAGTTTTTAGCAGCCATACCTAAGTGTAGCTCTAATACTTGTCCGATATTCATACGTGAAGGAACACCAAGTGGGTTCAACATGATATCGATTGGTGTGCCGTCTGGAAGATATGGCATATCTTCTTCAGGAACAAGTTTAGAAATAACACCTTTGTTACCATGACGACCACACATTTTATCTCCTACGTGAATTTTACGTTTTTGAACGATATAAACACGCACTAATTGGTTAACACCTGGAGATAATGTATCGTCTCCTTCTTCACGGTTAAAGACTTTAACATCTAGAACAATACCACCTGCACCATGAGGTACGCGTAATGATGTATCGCGAACTTCACGTGCTTTTTCACCAAAGATAGCGTGTAGTAAACGTTCTTCTGCAGTTAATTCTGTTACACCTTTAGGCGTTACTTTACCTACTAAGATGTCACCATCATTAACTTCAGCGCCGACGTATACAATACCACGGTCATCTAAGTTTTTAAGTGCACTGTCAGAAACGTTAGGAATATCGCGAGTGATTTCTTCAGGTCCTAGTTTCGTATCACGCGCTTCTGATTCATACTCTTCAATATGAATAGACGTATATACGTCATCTTTAACTAGGCGTTCACTCATAATAACAGCATCCTCATAGTTGTAACCGTCCCAAGTCATGAAACCAACAACTACGTTTCTACCTAATGCCATTTCACCAAGTTCCATTGAAGGACCATCGGCTAAAATTTCACCTTTAGTTACTACGTCACCAGAAGCAACGATAGGTCTTTGGTTATAACAAGTACCCGTATTTGAACGTTTGAATTTAGCTAATGGATAGCGATCTAATTCGCCTTCGTATTCTTGACCGTCTTCTTCGATAAGTTGACGAACAAGAATTTCATTAGATTCAACGTGCTCAACGCGACCTTTACGTTTTGCAACAATTGCTGCACCAGAGTCACGTGCTGCCACGTGCTCCATACCTGTACCTACAAATGGTGATTCTGGATTCATCAATGGCACTGCTTGACGTTGCATGTTCGCACCCATCAATGCACGGTTAGAGTCATCGTTTTCTAAGAAAGGAATACATGCTGTCGCTGCAGAAACAACTTGTTTAGGTGAGACATCCATATAATCCATTTTTTCTTTGGCCATAACTGTATTATTACCACGGAAACGACAAACAACTTCGTCTGCTGTGAAACGGCCATTTTCGTCTAATGTTGAGTTTGCTTGTGCTACAACATAGCTATCTTCTTCATCAGCTGTTAAATAGTCAATTTGATCCGTGATTGAATTCGTTTCAAGATCCACTTTACGGTAAGGTGTTTCAATAAAGCCGAATTCATTTACACGCGCATAACTAGATAACGAGTTAATAAGTCCGATGTTTGGACCCTCTGGCGTTTCAATTGGACACATACGGCCATAGTGAGAATAGTGAACGTCACGTACTTCCATTTGAGCACGTTCACGCGTTAAACCACCAGGTCCTAGAGCTGATAAACGACGTTTATGCGTTAACTCAGCTAACGGATTCGCTTGGTCCATGAATTGTGATAATTGTGAACTACCAAAGAATTCTTTGATAGATGCAATCACTGGACGAATATTGATTAATTGTTGTGGCGTTACAGAATCAGTGTCTTGGATAGACATTCTTTCACGTACAACACGTTCCATTCTTGATAAACCAATACGGAATTGGTTTTGTAACAATTCACCTACTGAACGTAGACGACGGTTACCAAGGTGGTCAATATCATCTGTGAAGCCAATACCACTTAATAAGTTAAAGAAGTAAGACATTGATGCAATAATATCTGCTGGTGTAATACATTTCACTTCTGAATCAGGGAATGCATTACCAATCACTGTCGTTGTACGTCCTTCTTCATCGTTAGGAACATAAACTTTAATAGATTGAATTTCAACAGGTTCATCAATCACTGTACCTTCTAACTCAAAGACTTCACTGTTAGCATTTGCTTCCAGTACATCCATGATTTCATCGAGATTACGACGATCAAGCACAGTACCTTCTTCAGCAACAATTTCACCTGTTTCAGTATTAACAATAGGTTCTGCTAATTTTTGATTAAACAAGCGGTGTTTTAAATGAAGTTTTTTGTTTGCTTTGTAACGACCTACGCTTGCTAAGTCATAACGTTTCGGATCGAAGAAACGAGAATATAAAAGACTCTTAGCATTTTCTACTGTAGGTGGTTCACCAGGGCGTAAACGCTCATAGATTTCTAATAGCGCTTGATCTGTTGTTTCTGTACCATCTTTTTCTAAAGTATTACGTAAGTACTCATTGTCACCTAAAAGATCAACGATTTCTTGATCTGTAGAGAAACCTAAAGCACGTAATAATACTGTTAATGGTAATTTTCTAGTTCTATCAATACGTACGTAAACAACATCTTTTGCATCTGTTTCATATTCTAACCAAGCACCACGGTTTGGAATAATTGTAGCATCGAAGTTGGTACGACCATTTTTATCTAGTTTTTCATTGAAGTATACGGATGGTGAACGAACTAATTGTGAAACGATAACACGTTCAGCACCGTTAATTACGAATGTACCTGTATCTGTCATTAATGGGAAATCACCCATAAACACTTCTTGTTCTTTTACTTCGCCAGTTTCCTTGATAATCAAACGCACTTTAACACGTAGAGGTGCAGAATACGTTGTATCACGGTTTTTAGATTCTTCTAAATCATATTTCGGTTCTCCAAGTCTGTAATCTACAAACTCTAAAGATAGATTGCCTGTGAAATCTTCAATCGGAGAAATGTCTCTAAACATTTCTAATAAACCTTCTTCTAAGAACCAATCGTAAGACTTAGTTTGAATCTCAATTAAATTCGGTAATTCTAATACCTCTGAAATTCTCGCATAGTTTCTACGTTTACGATGTCTTCCATATTGGACAAATTGACCTGCCAAACAGATTCACCCCTCAAAAATTGCGTGTTTACTTTTACTAAATCACCCAATATAATTAGACAAAAAGAAAACGGTAGCATACTCATGACACCATTTTCTATTTCACTTTATATACATTGTTAATTTATACGTAAAAGTACACACTTATTGAACATAATTTTTTACATTCTATTACTATATCAGAATACAGCTGTTTAATCAACCTTTTACACTTCTTAAAATGTAGTAGCCTTTGCTCTTTTCTAATACTTCCACGTTATCGAATGTTTCTTCCATTTTTTTCTTTGCTGACGGCATACCTTGCTTTTTCTGAATTACTACATACAAGGCGCCGCCTTGTTTCAATTTATTAAAAGCATCTTCTAAAATACTGTGAACGACTTGCTTCCCTGCTCTAATCGGCGGATTAGTCAGTACAAAATCATAAGTGTTATCTTCTACTTGTGATAAACCATTACTTTCAATAATCTCAGCATTGTCTATACGGTTTCTTTTTTTATTTTTTCTTGATAATGATAGTGCTCTTTGGTTAATATCAACCATTGTCACTTCGTGATGTGGGGAAACTTTTGCAATCATTAAACCGATAGGGCCATAGCCACAACCAACGTCTATAATTTTCTTCGTGGGACCAGGGGGATATGCTTTCAAAAATGTTGTCACTAATAAATCAGAGCCGAAGTCTATTTTCCCTTTAGAAAATACACCTGAATCTGTTATTAGTTCTAAATCATGGTTATCGTAGGAGTACGTAAAAAGCAACTCATCACTTTCTACTTCAGGATTTTCATCATAGTAATGATTCATGACTACACCTCTTTAATCTAATTCTTCTTAGATTAATACTATACCCGTTTGATTGGATATTGATCAAATAAGATAAAACCCCGTTATATGGATAACGGGGTTTTCATTTCTCAAAGATATCAGCCTATCTATAGCGCACTCAACCCCAACGTACCGAAGTAGTTGTCGCATTAAGCAACGCAGATAAGCCTCAATATATAATTATGAATTGTTAGCAAGCTAGAATTATTTTAATTCTACTGTAGCGCCAACTTCTTCTAATGCTTCTTTAAGTTTTTCAGCTTCTTCTTTAGGTAAAGCTTCTTTGATTACTTTAGGAGCTCCGTCAACTAATTCTTTAGCATCTTTTAATCCTAAGCCAGTAGCTTCTTTAACAGCTTTAACGACTTTGATTTTAGATGATCCAGCTGAAGTTAATTCAACATCGAAATCAGTTTTTTCAGCTTCAGCGTCTCCGCCTGCTGCTGCGCCTGCTGCTGCTACTGGAGCTGCTGCAGTTACACCAAATTCTTCTTCAATTGCTTTTACTAAGTCGTTTAATTCTAAAACTGACATTTCTTTAATTGCTTCAATGATTTGTTCTTGATTAGCCATTTTTAATATTCCTCCATTAATTTTAATTAGTTTATGCGCAATTATTCAGCGCTTTCTTCTTTTGATTCTTTGTCTTCTCCAACAGCTTTAACTGCATAAGCGAAGTTGCGTACTGGAGCTTGTAATACTGATAAAAGCATAGAAACAAGACCGTCGTGTGATGGTAATGTACCAACAGTGTTAACTTCTTCAGCAGAAATAACATTGCCTTCCATAACACCTGTTTTAATTTCTAATGCTTGATGTTCTTTTGCAAATCCTGCGATAACTTTTGCTGGAGCAACAACATCTTCTGTTGAAGTAGCAACTGCAGTAGGACCTACTAAGAATTCATCTAAACCGTCAATACCAGCTTGTTGAGCTGCACGACGAACCATAGTGTTTTTCAATACTTTGTATTCAACACCAGCTTCACGTAATTGTGAACGTAATTCAGTTACTTCAGCAACGCTTAGACCACGATAGTCAACGATAACTGTAGATACTGAGTTTTTAAGTTGTTCAGCAATAATATCAACTTCTTGTTTTTTTGCATCGATGATTGCAGACATTTAGACACCTCCATAGATTTTAGTTTGGTGCTTTTAATTTTGAAGTTCTGTTGATTGACGTTCGTCAGTTCCTCAGATTATCCAATAAAAAAAGCACTTTCTACCCACGGCAAAAAGTGCTTGAAAGATCTAAAATCTTCACGTTCAAGTCAATTTTAGCCTCGGTAGGATCAAATTTTAAGTTATTACTAACTCCTACTGTCTTAGGTAAAATAATACATTAACCAATATAACTAAATTAATGTACAATGTCAATATTTTTTTAAAGACTGAAAGTAAACCTTTCAGCCTTTTTCATTTATTTATAGATTATAGTTTGAAGCTTGAAGTATCAACTTTAACTCCAGGACCCATTGTTGTAGTTACAGCAACAGATTTGAAGTACGTACCTTTAGCTGAAGCAGGTTTTGCTTTAGTTAATACGTCTTGTAAAGTTTTGAAGTTTTCAACAAGTTTGTCAGTATCAAATGATGTTTTACCAATTGATGCATGAACAATACCTGATTTCTCAGCACGATATTCTACTTTACCAGCTTTGATTTCTTCAACAGCTTTTTTAACGTCCATAGTTACTGTTCCAGTTTTAGGGTTAGGCATTAAACCTTTAGGTCCTAATACGCGACCAAGTTTACCAACTTCGCCCATCATGTCTGGTGTAGCTACTACTACGTCAAAGTCAAACCAACCTTGTTGGATTTTTTCTACATATTCGCCTTCGCCAACGAAATCAGCACCTGCTGCTTCAGCTTCTGCTGCTTTGTCTCCTTTTGCGAACACTAATACACGTTGTGATTTACCAGTACCGTTTGGAAGCACTACTGCTCCACGGATTTGTTGATCATTTTTACGAGTATCAATACCTAAACGAAATGCTACCTCAACTGATGCATCAAAGCTGGCGATGTATGTTTCTTTAGCTGGGTCGACAGCTGCTTCAACAGCATAGTGTTTTAAGCGATCGATTTTGCTAGCTGCTTCTTGATATCTTTTGCTTTTTTTAGCCATTTCATGTTCCTCCTTTAGTGGTTTTAGCGGAATTTCCTCCCACATTTACTTGCTTTCACAAGTTAAGAGCAGATAACAGTGAGGTCAAAATTGTATTTTATCTTAGGAATTAACATTCCTTAATAAATGACATTTCTCCTCATATTACGACAATATTGAACGCTGTCATCATGTTTGTCATTTCTGTCATCTGCTTCTATCGTCAATCTATGTTTTCATTACTAATTTATATTATTGAACTGTGATACCCATACTACGAGCAGTACCTTCGATAATACGCATAGCTGCTTCTTCGTCTGCAGCATTTAAATCTTGCATTTTTTGGTTTGCAATTTCACGTACTTGATCTTTAGTTACTGTAGCAACTTTTGTTTTGTTAGGTTCGCCTGAACCTTTTTCAACGCCTGCTGCTTTTTTAAGTAGTACTGGCGCCGGTGGAGTTTTTGTAATAAATGTAAATGAACGGTCTTCATAAACACTGATTTCTACCGGAATAATTAAACCTGCGTCTTCTTGTGTACGTGCGTTGAATTCCTTACAGAATCCCATAATATTCACACCTGCTTGACCTAATGCTGGACCAACTGGTGGTGCTGGATTTGCTTTACCTGCAGGAATTTGTAATTTAACAACTTTTTCTACTTTTTTAGCCACGATGTGCACCTCCTTGATATCGTGATGTGGTCACAGGACTCAGTTTTGTCCTCCCACTCTTCTACATTTCGTGACGAAATGAACGCTCTATGAGCGCGACCACAGTATTATAACATTAACCCATTACATAAAGCAATGGTAATTTGTAAAATTTTGGGAACGGAACATAAATCTAATATCACTACAATAAAGCCCGTATCCCACATGAGAAAGATGACTAGTGTTAATGAGCCCTAATTTTAAAGGCTTTTTAAACTAGCCAGCAACTGCCTCCTTAACTATTAGCAAAGACCAAAAATGCTATAGCTTTTAGCTTCTGTTAATACGTGAGGCCAAATTCATCTTTTTCTTCTAAATTAATTCTGTAATCAGCTGTACATAATGTATATAAAGTCATACTTCTAACTTTTGCAAGTTATGTATGACCTCTACCAGTACCATCGTTCTGATATGCCTTACAGTTTTTCAACTTGATCAAATTCTAGTTCTACTGGCGTTTCTCTACCAAACATGTCTACAAGAACAGTAAGTTTGAATTTATCCGCTTCAATTTCTTGAACTTCACCAACTTGATTTGCAAATGGACCTGATTTAATTCTTACTTGTTCACCTAAGTCAATTTGAACATCGATTGTTTTTTCTTTCATGCCCATTTGTTTAAGGATGAAGCGTGCTTCTTCAGGAAGTAATGGATTTGGTTTTGATCCAGCACCAGCTGAACCAACAAACCCTGTTACACCAGGTGTATTTCTTACGATATACCACGATTCGTCAGTCATTACTAACTCGACTAGCACGTATCCTGGGAATGTTTTTTTAGTTAATGTTTTGGCTTTGCCATCTTTAACTTGTGTTTCTTCTTCTTCTGGTATAACAACTCTGAATATTTGTTCAGTCATATTCATAGATTCAACACGTTTTTCTAAATTCTTTTTCACTTTATTCTCATAACCAGAATAAGTATGCACAGCATACCAACGCTTTGCGCCAACTTCTTCAGACATGTCGTCACTCCTATCTATTTAATTAACTCTATAATTCTACCAATTCCTAAGTCTAAGGCATAGAAGAATACTAAGAAAAATACTACTGTAGCTACAACAATGACTGTGTATTTAAATAATTCTTCTTTCGTTGGCCAACTTGTCTTTTCCATTTCTGACTTTACGCCTTGGAAGAAATTCTCTTTTTTAGCCATTTATAAGACCTCCGTATATTTCGTTATTCCTTATTTGCTTATTCCATGCAACAAATCAAGCAAATACAATACACTCAACTTAAAATGGAAGGGCATATTCACTCAATTGTAAATTTAATATGTCGTTTGTTATTTCGATTCTTTATGCAACGTATGTGCATTACATCTCGGACAATATTTCTTCAATTCCAGTCTAGATGCAAGATTACTCTGTTTGGGAACGTTATAATTTCGATTACCACACACTTCACAATTCAATGGTACTTTTTTCATTCGTCTTCCCCTTACTCATTATAATACCAATCTACTATACATAATTTCTAAGTCAATTGTCAATCGGCAATAGCGTCTTTGTACGTGATATGCTATATATTCAGACCGTTACAATTAAATAAAACACGCGCTATTTCTCATTTTCTAAATAGCGTCTTAATTTCATTTTACAACGATGTATCGCATTGTAAACCACTTTGATTTGTATATTTAGTGTTTCAGCAATTTCTTTCGGCTTAAAGTCATTTAGTAAACAGATTACGATACTTTTTTCTAAGACCGTCAGTTTCATTAATCCCTGTTGTAATTGACTTCCTATCTCTAAAGCTAATATATGTTTATCAAGTGGGTGTTCTGTTTTACTATTTTGATAATTGACTATAAATTCATTGACCAGCATTTCTTGTCGTTGGTTGCCATAGCATTTTTTACGGATATAATCATTTTTTACATTTTTAATCACACGGTTTATATAATGCTCAATAGGTGTGTCATCAGTGAAATCAAATTTTTTAAATGCACAGTATAATCTTACGAGCACATCTTGACACAAATCTTCTTGGTCGTTTGGATGTATAGCAAAGTGATATAAACGTCTACGAATCATTGGGCTTAAGACTTTAAAAATTTCAGGCACATCGATTGGTTTGGTTCTCTTTTCTCCATTAATTAAAGTGTTAGTTGGAATGCGGTTATTTCTTGTCATTACTGTTATCCTTTCCTTGAAGTAAAGAAAGATTACAGCAGTTGGACTGAAAAAATCAAACTCCGCTATAATAATTAATGATTATCGCCGCGTCTTAATTTTTCAAATTCTTCAAGAATTTCATTTGAAAGTTCGATACGCGTTCTGGGTTTCTGTTCATTAAATCCATCTAGCTTTTTCGATACAGAAATTTCATTTTCTCTTAAATCTCTCCACATTTCTCTTGAAGACACACGATATGCACCTGCACCAAAAATAGCATGTTGCTCACTCATATCGCTCGTAACCACTGTAATATGTCTTGTATGTTTGTCATATAAGTCATATACATAACGTTCAATGTAGCTATCTGCAGTTTCTTTTTCTTTTGTAAAAATCGTTTTAACACCATGATACATATATTCTGTAGGCGCTCCGGATTGTTCATAAGCATCGAATACGCAGACAACTTCATCCGCAATGACTGCGTTATAGTTCGCTATAGCAATGAGCAATTGTTCACGTGCTTCTTCAAGGTTATCTTGTGCAATACGACTTAATTCCTGCGATTGTCCAATCATATTATATCCATCAATGATTAAATAACGATCTTTCATGCTTTATCTCCGATATGATTACGTTTGCGGAAAACTTCATACATCATTAAACTTGCCGCTACTGATGCATTTAGACTGTTAACATGACCTACCATTGGAATATTGATATAGAAATCGCATTTTTCTTTAACTAAACGGCTCATACCTTGACCTTCACTACCTATCACAATACCTAGTGGCATGCCAGCATCCATTTCTCTATAGTCCGTTGAATTTTCAGCTTCAGTACCAACAATCCAATAGCCGTTATCCTTTAGCGTTTCAATCGTGTTAGCCAAATTAGTCACCCTCATTACTGGTATATGCTGAATAGCGCCCGTCGATGCTTTGGCAACCGTTTGTGTTAAAGCAACTGAACGTCTCTTAGGAATTATGACACCATCAACACCTGAAGCATCTGCGGTTCTTAAGATTGATCCTAGGTTATGTGGGTCTTCTAAACCATCTAAAATTAATACTGTTGATAATTTATCTTGTGCTTTTTGTTGCGCAACAAATGCATCAAAGTCCGCATATTCATATGGAGCAATGTAAGCAGCAACACCCTGGTGAGGTGAATCTGACAATCCATCTATTTTAGATTTCGGTACAGATTGAACTATAATTTTATTACTATTCGCTAATTTTAAAATTTCGTTGATTTGGCCTTTTTTGATAGTATCTTGAATCAGAATTTTATTAATAGTATGTCCTGAGACAATAGCTTCTTTTACTGCATGTCGACCAACAATTACAATCTCTTCCATAGTATCACTACCTTTCGTCTACGATTTGTACAATTTGTTCTAATAGTGCCGCTAAACGTGCATCTTCTTTTTCTAAATATAAATAACCAATGATTGCCTCTAGCCCAGAACTTTTTCTATATGTTTGAATATCTGTATTTTTTGCTTTGGTATAACTTTTAGCGTTTCTACCTCGACGCACGATATCTAATTCTTCTTCTGAAAACCATTCATTTTCCATTAATGACTCTAGCGTCAGCGCTTGACTCTTAGCTGAAACGTAGCGTTTAGCTTCTTGATGTAAACGATTAGGCTTTGCTTTTAATTTTAAAACGATATATGCTCTCACGTGTTGATCTAAGACAGCGTCACCCATGTAAGCAAGTGTCAACGGATTTAATAATTTATTATTCATATTAGCCACGTTTAAATCTCACACCTTGAGGCGTGTCTTCTAATATAATATTTTGTTCTTTTAGTTGATCACGTATTTCATCTGCTCGAGCGAAATCTTTATCTTTTCTTGCATTGTTTCTTTCTTCAATCAGCGCTTCGACTTCTTCATCTAGTAGTTCATCACTATCTTTGCCTTTCAAAGGCACTCCTAGTACATCACTAAAGATTTGATAAACTTCTTTAAAACGTCCAAGTACTTTCGTAGACGTTGTGTTTTCTAGCACGTATTTATTTGCTAATTTAGCCAAATCATACCAAGCAGTAATAGCATTCGCTGTATTAAAATCATCATTCATAACGGTTTCAAATTGCTCTAAAATTTTATCTATTTCAGCAATATAATCACTTTGCGCTTCAATATCTGTAGCAATTGCTTCACGTTCTTCAATCGCTTGATAGCTGTTACGTACACGTTCCAAACCGCTTTTAGCCGCTTCGACAAGTTCCATATTATAATTAATAGGACTTCTATAATGTACACTAATCATGAAAAAGCGTAATACATCTGGATCAATTTGTTTGATGATGTCGTGTACTAAAACAAAGTTGCCTAATGATTTACTCATTTTTTCATTATCTATATTGATGAAACCATTATGCATCCAATAGTTCGCAAACGTCGCGTGGTTATGTGCCTCTGATTGCGCAATTTCATTTTCATGGTGTGGGAACTGTAAATCTGTACCACCCGCATGAATATCAATTGTGGCACCCAATTCATGATAAGCCATTACTGAACATTCAATATGCCAGCCAGGTCTACCTTCACCAAATGGGCTTTCCCAACTGATTTCACCTGGTTTAGCTTGCTTCCATAACGTAAAATCTAATGCATCTTCCTTCTGTTCACCCTGTTCAATACGTGCGCCTACTTTTAAATCATTTAAAGATTGATGGCTTAATTTACCGTAATCTTGGAATTTTCGTGTTCTAAAATAAACATCGCCGCCACTTTCATAAGCATAACCTTCATCAACGAGGTCTTTTATAAAGTTAATGATGTCATCCATATGATTCATAACACGTGGATTAGACGTTGCTTTTTTTACATTTAACGCACCTACATCTTCGTAGAATGCATCAATGTAGCGATCAGCAATCGTTTCAACTGATTCGTCCAATTCTTTTGAGCGTTTAATTAATTTGTCATCTACATCTGTAAAATTTGAAACAAATACGACTTCATAGCCTTGATATTCAAAATATCTTCTTACTACATCGTAATTGATAGCTGGTCGTGCATTTCCGATATGAATATAATTATATACAGTTGGTCCACAAACATACATTTTAACTTTACCAGGTTCAATTGGTTCAAACGTCTCTTTTTGACGCGTTAATGTATTATATAATGTAATCATCTTGTATCTCTCCATTTCTTGTTTTCTCAAGTTGTTTTTCAAGTTCTTTTAATTGCTCGTAGATTGGGTCAGGTAAATTACGGTGATCAAATGTTTTGCCAATACGTCTGCCGTCTTGTTTTACAATGTGTCCTGGAATACCGACTACAGTTGAATAACTAGGTACAGTATTAAGTACGACTGAGTTCGCACCGATATTCACATTTGAATTAATTGTAATATTACCAAGTACTTTTGCTCCCGCAGCAATAAGTACATTATCCCCTATATCTGGATGGCGTTTTCCTTTTTCTTTACCCGTACCGCCTAATGTAACGCCTTGATAAATCGTTACATTATCTCCAATTCGACAAGTTTCTCCAATCACTACGCCCATGCCATGGTCAATGAATAAACGTCTACCGATTTGGGCGCCTGGGTGAATTTCAATACCTGTAAAAAAGCGTGTAATTTGTGAAATTAATCTCGCTAAGACATATTTTTTCTTTTTATATAGTTCATGTGCAATCAAATGACTCCAGACCGCATGCACGCCTGCATATGAAGTAACAACTTCTAAAGTTGTACGTGCTGCAGGATCTTGTTCAAACACCATATTTACATCGTCTTTTATTCTTTTCAACATCTTAAACAAGGTTGCTACCTCCTTATAAAAAAGCACCCCTAACTTTATTGTTAGAGGTGCTTTTGCACGGTTCCACTCTCATTTTATATAAGTAATTGCCTAAATCAAACTTTGTACTGATTGATATCAAGTCTATTCCTTATAATTCTCATTTAAGTTATTCACTTTATTTGCACAAAGGTGCATTCTGTAATTTAAGTGATGTGCTCACAGCTACCGCACACTCTCTTGACACCGTCCATCACATACTAATCCTTTGCTGATTTCAATGTTAATCATAGGTTGTTTATTGTAATTTTTCAAGTGTTATCTATTTAACACAACCTTTACAATACTCAACGCTTATTTATACATATTTTTTCAAACGTGATAATACTTTATCTTTACCTAATACTTCAATTGTATTTGGTAATTCTGGGCCATGCATTTGACCAGTAACAGCAACACGGATAGGCATAAATAATTGTTTACCTTTGATACCCGTTTCTTTTTGAACTTCTTTAATCGTTTTTTTAATTTCAGCAGCTTCAAATGGTTCAAGTGCTTCTAATTTACTATATAAATGGTTCATCAATTCTGGTACTTGCTCACCTGCAATAACTTCTTGCTCATCGTCACCTAATGTTTGTTCATCACGGAAGAATAATTCCGATAACGGTACAATTTCTCCAGCATAGCTCATTTCTTTTTGATAAAGTGAAACAAGTTTACGTCCCCAATCTAGGTCCGCTTCACTTGGATTTTCCGGTAACAATTCAGCTTTAATTAAGTGAGGTAAAGCTAATTCAAATACTGTTTCAGTATCTTTTTGTTTCATATATTGATTATTAACCCATGCAAGTTTCTGTTTATCGAAAAATGCTGGCGATTTAGATAGGCGTTTTTCATCAAAGATTTTAATAAAGTCTTCTTTAGAATAAATTTCATCTTCGCCTTCTGGTGACCAACCTAACAATGTAATAAAGTTAAATAATGCTTCAGGTAAATATCCTAAATCACGATATTGCTCGATAAACTGTAGGATTTGACCGTCACGTTTACTTAATTTTTTACGTTCTTCGTTTACGATAAGTGACATATGTGCAAATCTTGGTGCTTCCCAACCAAATGTTTCATAAATCATTAATTGTTTTGGTGTGTTTGAAATATGGTCATCACCACGAATAACATCTGAAATTTCCATGTAATGGTCATCGATAGCTACCGCAAAGTTATACGTTGGGATACCATCTTTTTTAACAATGACCCAGTCACCCATGTTATTTGAATCAAATGAAATTTCACCTTTAACCATATCATCAAATGAATATGTCGTATCTTTAGGTACACGGAAACGAATTGAAGGTTTGCGACCTTCCGCTTCAAATTGTTGACGTTCTTCTTCAGTTAAATGTGCATGTTTACCACCATAACGCGGCATTTCACCACGTTCGATTTGCTGTTGACGCTCTTCTTCTAATTCGTCTTCAGTCATATAACATTTGTAAGCTTTGTCTTCATCCAATAATTGTTGAATCAGCGGATTATAAATTTCTGCACGTTCAGACTGACGATACGGTCCATAACCTTTATCTTTATCAACAGATTCATCCCATTCGATACCTAACCATTTTAAGTTATCAAATTGCGATGATTCTCCATCAACTAAATTACGCTTACTATCCGTATCTTCAATACGAATTACAAAATCACCATCATAATGTTTAGCAAATAAATAGTTAAATAATGCAGTTCTTGCATTACCGATATGCAAATATCCAGTTGGACTTGGTGCGTATCTCACTCTTACACGATCACTCATTATGTTCACTCCCGTTTTATCATATTAATTATTTTCAACATACGTTATTAATGTAAAATGCGTTTCACAAACGCAATAAATAAGCCGAACGCATATCTTTTATCTACTTATCATTTATAAAAAAATACCGCTCAACCATTAATAAGTTTATTATTTATCGCTTATTAATCATACCATAGCTTATTATTTTTTAAAGTATCTCTTACCAAAGTCTGCTCCAAGCATCACACAATAATTGATTATGTGACATTCCTTTTTTAGAAATACAATTTCGCTATCTATTGTAGCACTTTAACCGCTAATATGATATTGCTGTGCTTAAATTAACCATGACTTTGTCTATATTTTTAAATATAAAAAAGGCTCCACACGAAACTGTAACAACATTTGCTACAGTTTCACATGAAACCCTACGTTTTAATTTAATTTTTTCGCAAAAATAATTCTACCCGATGAAGTTTGTAATAAGCTAATCACTTCTAAATCGATATGTTCGCCAATGTGTTTTTTAGCGTTATCCACAACAACCATCGTTCCATCGTCTAAATAACCAACTGCTTGCCCAGACTCTTTACCCATTTTTGTAAGTAATAGACTGAATCGGTCACCTTGATGTACAGAGGGCTTGATTGCTTCAGATAAATCATTCACATTAAGTGCTTGGATTCCTTGCACATGACATACTTTATTTAAATTAAAATCTGTCGTTATAATGTGCGCTCTATAATGTTGCGCTAATTTAATTAACATTGCATCAATATCGCTATGCGTTTTCGTCGGATGAATAATTCTAGTCGGATGATTTGTATCATATAAAGAGTTTAATATATCTAAACCACGTTGACCTTTCTCACGTTTCACACTATCATTGGCGTCCGCAACGACTTGAAGTTCGTTGATTACACCTTGAGGAATTAATATTTCACCATCAATAAATCCACATTCAATAATGTCTAAAATTCGGCCATCTATAATTGCACTTGTATCTATAATCTTTGGCACTGCGTTTCGTGCATTGATAGACATAGAACGCGCCATATTTTCTGGTAAAAATAGCAACATTTCGTCACGTTTTCGCAAACCAAATTGGAAGCCGAAATAACCTAAAATAATTGTAATAATGATTGGTACAAAATGATTGATGATGTTGTTGCCGATAATTTGGAATATAAAAGATATCATAACTGAAATCAGTAAGCCTATCATTAGTCCAATTGTAGCAAATAAAATTTCTACTGCGCTTTGACGCATAATTGTTCGTTCTAATTCTTTTAAAGCAAGTGTTGCTTTTTTAATAAACCAACCAAATATTAAAAAGAAAATTATAATACCTAGTAGTCCATTAAAATACGTATTAGTTAATAATGATATATTACCTAGCCCTATATCATCAAAGATTTCTGGCAAAAGGTATACACCTATACTTGCACCTAAAATGATATAGCACAAGATAACAATAAGTCTTATCATGTTCACAAGTTAACGCTCCTTTCTTCCGACAATTATTCAACCTTATATTATTAAAGCATAATTATTTTTAATGTTTTGTTAATGCGTATTTTAAAGCTTCATGAACACTTTTAACCCCAATTACTTTTATACCTTCAGGAAATTGCCATCCCCCAATATTGGACTCAGGGATAATCACACGTTTGAACCCTAATTTTTCAGCTTCTTGGACACGTTGTTCTATTCGAGAAACACGTCTGACTTCTCCAGTAAGACCTACCTCACCGATGAAACAGTCCAAGCCGTCCACCGTTAAATCTTTAAAGCTTGAAGCCGTCGCAATAATGATACCTAAATCTACTGCTGGCTCAGTAAGTCTCACACCACCCGCAACTTTGATATAAGCATCTTGCTGCTGAAGGAGATAATTTTCTTTCTTTTCTAATACGGCCATGAGCAAACTCAATCGATTATGATCTATGCCCGTTGCCATACGTCTCGGATTATTAAAAGTTGTCGGTGTCACTAATGCTTGTACTTCAATCAATAAAGGTCTCGTACCTTCCATGGTAGAAACAATCGTGGAACCTGGTACATTGGCTGAACGTTCTTCAAGAAACATTTCCGAAGGGTTTTTAACACCTTTCAAACCTGTTTGCTTCATCTCAAAGATACCCATTTCATTTGTAGAACCAAAACGGTTTTTCACAGCTCTTAAAATACGATATGCGTGGTGTTCATCACCTTCGAAGTAAAGCACTGTGTCCACCATATGTTCAAGTAAACGCGGCCCAGCGATTTGACCTTCTTTTGTTACATGTCCGACAATAAACGTCGCAATATTCATCTGTTTAGCTATATTCATTAAGCTCTGCGTACTTTCTCTAACTTGTGACACCGAGCCTGGTGCCGAGCTGATTTCAGGGTGGAATATTGTTTGTATAGAATCCACAACAAGTAAATCTGGTTTAATTTGTTTAACCGTTTCATGGATTACTTCTAAATCTGTTTCGGCAAATACATTTAATTCACTAGAATCTTCATCTAATCTTTCCGCTCTTAATTTCGTTTGACTCAACGATTCTTCACCAGTGATATATAATACGTTTTTAGATTGGGATAATGATGCACAAATTTGTAATAGTAATGTCGATTTCCCAATACCAGGATCACCACCAATTAAGACAAGTGAACCATTAACAATACCTCCACCTAGTACGCGGTTAAATTCGTTTGAATTTGTTTTAACCCTAGGTGTTGTTTCATGTTTAATTTCATTTAATTTTTGTACTTTAGATACATTGTCTCGACTGCGTACGCCATGTTTTGGACTGGCTGCCTTTTGTTCGACAATTTCTTCCATTTGATTCCAACCACCACAGTTTGGGCATTTCCCCATCCATTTCGGTGACTGATAACCACATGCCATACATTCAAAAATCACTTTCTTTTTAGCCAAAACAGCACCTCCACCTTTCATTGAACAAATCTATTTTAAACCTCTGACTATTTAAAAACAAATTTTATTCTCAGCAATAATAATTCTCTCAATTAATATGTATATTTCTTAAATTAAAATTATGTATCATTTCAACGTTTCTCATATTGATATAAGCTATTTTTATAAAATACCACGTCTAACGTTTAAGTACCAATCATATTATAGCTTGAATTTACAAATAATAGTATGAATGCATCATGTTGTAAGTTAGTTTCCAATGATAATTTAATAATTTAACCCTTTATACAGAAAAAGAACCTAGGACATGCGATGATGTCCTAGGTCCTAACATTAACTTTATTGATATTATGATTCAGATGTTTCTTTATCTTTAGCTGAATCTTGTCTTTCCGTAATATCATATTTGAATTCTTTACCATCGTGATCAATTTTAACTTCTTTACCTTCAATTTGGTTACCGTCTAAAATCAATTCACTCAAGTTATCTTCAACTGTTTTTTGAATAGCACGAATAAGTGGTCTTGCACCATACTCTGGATCGTAACCTTCTTCGGCAATTTTCTCTTTAGCCGCTTCTGTAACCGATATATTAATATCTTGTTCAGAAAGTCGATTAGTAAGTTTGTTAACCATCATTGTCACAATTTGTTTCAACTCATCTTTAGAAAGTTTGTGGAATACAATGATATCATCAACACGGTTTAAGAACTCTGGACGGAAAGCATTTTTCAATTCTTTCATCATTGTCTTGCGAATTGATTCATAATCTTGACCTTCTGTAGCGCCACCAAAACCAGCAAAACGTTGATCTTGTAATTCTTGCGCGCCAACATTTGATGTCATAATAATTACCGTATTACGGAAGTCAACACGACGACCTTTGGTATCTGTTAGATGACCATCGTCTAACACTTGTAGCAAGATGTTAAATACATCTGGATGTGCTTTTTCGATTTCATCAAATAAAATAACAGAATAAGGTTTACGTCTTACTTTTTCAGTTAATTGTCCACCATCGTCATGTCCTACATAGCCTGGAGGAGCACCAACTAAACGGCTGACAGCATGTTTTTCCATGAACTCACTCATGTCAACGCGGATCATAGCATCGTCTTCACCGAACATAGACTCTGCTAACGCACGTGCTAACTCAGTCTTACCTACACCCGTAGGTCCTAAGAAAATAAAGCTACCGATTGGACGTTTAGGATCTTTCAATCCAGCTCTTGCACGTCTCACTGCTTTACTAATGGATGTCACTGCGTCTTTTTGTCCAATCACTCTATTGTGTAGTGTATCCTCTAAGTTAAGCAGACGATCTGATTCTGTTTCATTAATTTTAGTCAATGGAATACCTGTCCAACCAGCGATCACTTCACCGATATCTTCTTCAGATAATGATGTGTTATCACCGTTTTGAGTATTCTTCCAATTCGTATTAGCTTCTTCATATTGTTTTTCTAATTTAGTTTGTTTATCACGAAGATTTGCCGCATTTTCGAATTCTTGAGCATGTACTGCAGCATCTTTTTCATTTTTGACTTGTTCAATTTGTTGTTCAATTTCTTTTAAGTTTGGTGGTGTTGTATGACTTTTCAGTCTTACTTTTGAACTAGCTTCATCAATTAAATCAATCGCTTTATCTGGTAAGAAACGGTCTGAAACATAGCGATGACTCAATTTAGCAGCTGATACCAATGCTTCATCAGAAATATTGATACGGTGATGTGCTTCATAGCGATCACGTAAACCTTTTAAGATTTCAATAGTGTCTTCTACTGTAGGTTCATCTACTTGAACAGGTTGGAAACGACGTTCAAGTGCTGCATCTTTTTCAATATTATTACGATATTCATCCAATGTTGTCGCACCGATACATTGTAGCTCGCCACGTGCTAAGGCTGGTTTAAGAATATTTGAAGCATCAATCGCACCTTCTGCGCCACCAGCACCAACTAGTGTGTGTAATTCATCAATGAATAATATCACATTACCTGCTTGGTGTATTTCTTCCATAACTTTTTTCAAACGTTCTTCAAATTCACCACGATATTTCGTTCCAGCCACTACTGTTCCCATATCTAATGACATTACACGTTTTCCTTTTAATGTTTCAGGTACTTCATTATTAACAATTGCTAGTGCTAAACCTTCCGCAATTGCTGTTTTACCAACACCTGGTTCACCAATTAATACAGGGTTGTTCTTAGTACGACGACTTAACACTTCAATGACTCTTGTTATTTCTTTATCTCTGCCAATCACTGGATCTAACGTACCGTCTTTAGCGATAACAGTTAAGTCACGTGCAAGACTATCCAATGTTGGTGTGTTATTTGATTTGTTTGCTTGTGCATTTTTGTTGCTCATTTCAGGGCTACCTAACGCTTTAACAACTTGTGCACGTGCTTTTGTTATATTTAAATCTAAGTTTGCAAATACGCGTGCTGCGACACCTTCATTTTCTCTGATTAGACCAAGCAAAATATGCTCTGTTCCAACAAAGTTATGATGTAATTTTCTTGCTTCATCCATTGATAATTCTATAACTTTTTTCGCACGAGGTGTGTAGTGCAATGCACCCATTTGTTCTTGACCATGGCCAATTAATTTTTCTACTTCTTCAACAACTTTTTCTTCAGTAATCTCAAAAGTTTCTAAAACTTTGGCAGCAATACCTTCAGGTTCTTTCATTAAACCTAAAAGTAGATGTTCTGTTCCTATATTTGAATGGTTTAAACGAATTGCTTCTTCTTGAGCATGTGCTAATACACGTTGTGCTCTTTCTGTAAGTCTTCCAAATAGCATAGCGCAACCTCCTAATTTATATGTTCTCTTAATATATCTGCTCTTTTTTCATTAACAGTTCTATCATCTTCATCATCTAATAAAAATGGTGATTGTATCGCAACCATCAGTTCATTAAACTTGAAGTCTTCTAATTCAATGTATTCTAAATCAATACCCAGTTTGACCTCACTTAATCTTAGTGAAGCTTCCTCCATAGATATCAGTCTACTATATTTTAATATACCTAACGAACGATACACTCTATCTAATGTTTCAGTATAGTTATGTCGGTTTAAGCGTTCACGAATCTGCATTTCTTCATTAATAATTTGTTGAACGACTTCTGATAAACTTTCAATAATGTCTTCTTCAGTTTTTCCTAATGTAAGTTGATTTGAAATTTGATAGATATAACCATAAACTTGCGAACCTTCTCCATAAATGCCCCTAATTGTAAAACCGAAACGATTGATTGTTTGTGCAATTCGATTCATTCGTTTCATAATCGTTAGGCCTGGTAAATGCAACATAACACTTGCTCGCATGCCTGTACCAATGTTTGTTGGACAAGTTGTTAAATAGCCTAAAGTTTCATCAAAACTTACATCTAATTCACTGTCTAGTTTATCGTCAATCTCTGAAGCTTTTTCATATAATGAAGATAAAGATAAATCATTTCCCATCGCTTGAATACGCAAATGGTCTTCTTCATTTACCATAATGCTTAACGATTCATCCTCGTTCAGTAGCACTGCCGATGCAGGTTGTCTGATTAATTCTGGACTAATAAGATGTTTCGCGACAAGTTTATATTTACTTTGCTGATCCATTGCGTCTAATCGTTGGACAGCTAAATCGGGAAGCGCATCTTGTACTTCATTAATAATTTTAAAACCATCTTGTTCAGACGGAAACATGAGTGGGTGCACATGGTTTTCAAGATTTCGTGCTAAACGAATCCTTGATGACATAACGATGGGACTTTCTTCTCTATCTCTCATCCATTCACTCATATATGCACTAATATCATTTTTACTCATCATGTTTCACCTCGCTGTCCTCTTTTAATGCCTTGATTTCATCACGAACAACGGCAGCTTCTTCAAAATTTTGATCTTCTATCAATTGATTTAGATAAGAAGATTTTTCCTCAATTTGTTTTTTTAAAGCCAATTTTCTATGTGAAGATCTCGGTGTTTTTCCAATGTGCTCAATTTGACCACCTTGTACGCGTCGTACAATATCGACTATGTCATCTTTAAATGTCGCATAGCAGTCTGCACAACCAAATTTACCAACATGTGCAATATCTTTTAATGTCATATGGCAAGTTGGACAGCGTTTCTCTTCTTTAAAAGCAATTTCATCAAAATCGATACCATGTTTAGCAGCTAGATGTTGCAAGATTTGTTTGACTACAAACGCACCTTCGATATCATCTTGGGCTTGGATTTGTTGATTTTGTGTCCAAGGATTACCTCCTTGTGCACACGTGGAACATACCCATTTTTCATTTATACCATCTTGCCCTTTCACTGCCAATTTCACTTCTGCTTCATTCAAATGACAATTTTCGCATAGCACGACGTAACACCTCGCTTTAATAATAATTTATAACATGTAACAATCTTTTAATTATATTTGCTCGGATAATATCTCTAGATAGTATATCCATCTTCAATGTTTCTCTATCTATTACAGCGTATATCATTTTTGCTTCTCGCTCATTAATATATGATTTATCTAACAAACCATCCACAATGTAATATGCCTGTTGCTGTGAAATAGATGGCCCTACTAATTGAAGTAAGTGATTAATGTAACCTGTTTCGTCTCTATTTTCAATTTTAGTGATTCGAATGTAACCACCGCCACCTCTTTTACTTTCAATTTCATAGCCATGTTCATTTGTGAAACGTGTTTTGATTACATAATTAAGCTGAGAAGGCACACAGTCAAAGCGCTGCGCAATATTGGTTCGTTGAATTTCAACAACGTCTTCATTGGTGTCTTCAAATAATTTTTTAATGTATTGTTCTATGATGTCGGACATGTTGTGCATGATTATCACCTCTTTTGACCTTCTTTGACTATATTATATGACCAACTTTGACCTTTTTCAACCAATATGTTTTAAAATTTTTAAATTAAACATGTAAGTGCTATCAATTTTATTGTATTATAGAAGTTAAGAAAATTTAAAAGGGATGAATAACTTATGCATATAATTATCGGTTTAATTGGGATAGTAGTGTTTCTTGCATTAGCGTTTCTATTTAGCTCAGATAGAAAAAACATCCGATGGCAATATATCGGACTATTGTTAGTCATACAACTTGTATTCGCATTTATTTTACTTAAAACGAAATTCGGTATCACAGTCATTGGCGGCATATCAGATGGCTTTAACTATTTATTAGCAAAAGCAGCAGAAGGTGTAAACTTTGTCTTTGGTGGTTTTGAATTTGTAGATCCAAAGAACCCTCCATTCTTCTTTAATGTATTATTACCAATCGTATTTATTTCTGCATTAATTGGTATTTTACAATATACGAAAATCCTACCATGGATTATTAATGTACTTGGTTTAGCTATTTCTAAAATAAATGGTATGGGTCGTTTAGAATCTTACAATGCTGTTGCGGCAGCCATTTTAGGACAATCTGAAGTGTTTATTTCATTAAAGAAAGAATTAGCTCATATACCTAAACAACGCCTTTATACTTTGACGGCTTCAGCGATGTCTACAGTATCAGCTTCCATTATTGGTGCCTATTTCACCTTAATCGAGCCACGTTACGTTGTTACGGCAGTCGTATTGAACTTATTTGGCGGTTTCATTATCGCTTCTATCATTAATCCTTATAAAGTAGATGCCAAAGAGGATAAACTAATCGTTCAAGAAAGTGAAGCAGGGAAGCAATCTTTCTTCGAAATGTTAGGCGAGTATATTTTAGACGGTTTTAAAGTAGCAGTTATTGTAGGAGCTATGTTAATTGGTTACATAGCAATTATCGCGTTACTTAACGGTCTTGTCAGTGCAATATTCACTGGTATTTCTGGAGGTAGCATTACTTGGGACTTCCAAACACTTATCGGTTTCGTATTTGCACCATTTGCCTTCTTAGTTGGTGTTCCTTGGAACGATGCTGTACAAGCTGGTTCTATTATGGCGACAAAATTATTATCTAACGAGTTCGTTGCCATGCAAAGCTTAAGCCAAGTGAAAGATATGAGTGAACATGCGAAAGGTGTTATTTCAGTCTTCGTCGTTTCATTTGCGAACTTCAGTTCAATCGGTATCATCTCAGGCGCTATCAAATCATTGAACAATGAAAAAGGTGACATGGTTGCACGTTTCGGATTAAAACTATTATTCGGTGCAACTTTAGTTTCATTTATTTCAGCAGCTATTGCAGGATTCTTTATCTAATTTAAACATAAAAGCAGTCATGTATATTTAAAATACATGACTGCTTTTTACTATATTTATTTTTAAACTTTTTCAGTAAGTGTCGGTTTGACAATTGCTTCAATAAAATACTGTGTCACTCTATAATCATCTGTCAATTCAGGATGGAATGATACACCTAAATAACGTCCTTCTTGAACGGCAACAATTTTATCACCAACTGTACTAAGTACATCAACATCACCATGTGTCGCTTCAATATGAGGTGCTCTGATAAATACGCCTTCGATATCTTCCGCAATGCCTTTTACATCTAATTCACTTTCAAAACTATCTACTTGTCGTCCAAATGAATTTCTTTGAACTGTGATATCGAGTTTATCTAAGTAGCCATCTTCCCCAGAAATCTGTTTAGCCATTACAATAAGACCTGCACATGTGCCAAACATTGGTAATGTTGATTGCTGTAAGGCTTCTTTGAAACCATATAAATTCATTAATCTACGCAATGTTGTGGATTCTCCACCAGGTAAGATCAGACCATCAATCTCTTCTAATTGTTCAATTCGCTTAATTGCAACGCCTTCGTGACCGCTTAATTCTATGTGATGTATATGCTCTCTGACTGCACCTTGAAGTGCTAATACACCAATTTTCATATTACCAACCACGCTCTTGCATACGTTCTTCTAAAGACAGGTCATTGATATCTAAACCTTTCATCGCTATGCCTAGCTCTTTTGCTAAACGACCAATTAATTCATAATCTTGATAATGTGTTGTTGCTTGAACAATGGCTTTTGCAAATTTTTCTGGATCTTCAGATTTAAAAATACCTGATCCTACAAACACACCATCTGCGCCTAATTCCATCATTAAAGCGGCATCTTGAGGTGTCGCAACACCACCTGCTGCAAAATTAACTACTGGTAATTTACCATTTTCTTTAATATTTTTTAATACTTCATATGGCGCACCAATATTTTTAGCTTCTGTCATAATCTCATCGTCATTCATAACAGTTAAACGACTTACTTCAGAATTAACTTGTCTCATATGTCTTACTGCTTCCACAATATTACCAGTACCAGGTTCACCTTTCGTACGTAACATCGCTGCACCCTCACCAATACGACGAGCTGCTTCACCTAAATTACGACATCCACAGACAAATGGTACTGTAAATGTATCTTTTCTTAAATGATATTCTTCATCAGCAGGTGTTAATACTTCAGACTCATCGATATAATCTACACCCATAGACTCAAGTACACGTGCCTCCGTAATATGACCGATACGTCCTTTCGCCATGACTGGTATTGAAACAGCATTCATTACTTCCTCTACAATTTTTGGATTAGCCATACGCGCTACGCCACCTGCTGCTCTAATGTCAGATGGTACACGTTCTAACGCCATGACAGCAACCGCTCCTGCTTCTTCCGCAATTTTAGCTTGCTCTGCATTTACAACGTCCATAATGACGCCGCCTTTTTGCATTTCTGCCATGCCTCTTTTAACTCTCTCTGATCCAGTAACTTTAGACATATCTGTATTACCCCTTTACTTAGTTGATTAAATTCATTTTAAGAGATAAACTGGTATTTAAAAAGGTACAATTCCAAAATAATTTAAGGGGTCAGATTTTATGGAAAAACGACATCTATATATAGAATTATATGAAAACTTGAAGCAACAAATTATAGAAGGACAATATCAATCTGGTGATAAATTTCCTTCTAAACGTGCCCTTGGCCAACATTTATCCGTAAGTAATACAACAATCGAGCACGCGTATCAATTTTTATTAGATGAAGGCTATATATATTCTAAGCCACGTTCTGGTTATTTCGTTTCAGATATTGAAACATTACCTATCATTAAAAGAAATCATAGTCAGTTAAATGGACCATCTTTAGACATGATTTCTAACAATCGTCATAATGACCAATCATATCAATATGCTTTTAATCTATCTGAAATTGATGCCGAATACTTTCCCATGCTGCAATTTAGAAAGTATGCACGTGATGTCTTTGAAGATGATCAACTCGGTTTACTACAACACACAAATCCCAAAGGAGAGTGGTCATTGCGTCAAGAAATCGCTCATTACCTTTTTAACAGTCGTGGTGTTACTTGTCATCCAGAGCAAATTATCATTGGTTCCTCAACAGAACAACTTATTAATTTGCTCACAGATATGTTAAGTAAAGAACAGTTTATTATTGAAAACCCAAGTTACCCACCAATCAAACAAGTACTCGATAAGAAGCACATCCCTTATCTTCAGACACCTGTTAATAAAACAGGGATTGACTTAAACTATTTTAGCCAAACCAATAATAATATTGCCTACGTCACACCGTCTCACCAGTTCCCTACAGGCTACGTAATGAATTTAAAAAAAAGAACCCAACTTATAAATTGGGCACATCAAAATGAATATAGATATATTATTGAAGATGACTACGATTCCGAATTTCGTTACTTCGGAAAACCAATACCTGCGTTACAGAGTTTAGATACCAAAGACAAAGTGATCTATATAAGTACATTTTCTAAATCCCTTTTCCCAAGTTGTAGAATAGCTTATTTAGTTTTACCAAAAAAATTGTTAGCACAATATGAACATTTAAAAAACAAAGAAGGTAACACCGTACCTGCACATTTACAAAAAATAGTAGCTAATTTTATGGAATCAGGTAGTTTCGAAAGGCATCTTAATAAAATGAGAAAAGTATATAGCAGAAAACTAAAATTCATTCTAGAAAAACTAAAACCGTATGAAGATCAATTACAAATAGATGGTGCACTTGCTGGCATGCACTTCACTTTAACTGTAAAAAACGGCTATTCAATGGATCAGTGCCTTAAAAACGCTGCAAACAACCAATTGAAAATTCTACCTTTTTATCACTATGATAAAAACCAAACATCTGTGAAATTTATTTTAGGTTTTGGAGGGATACCCTTTTCAAAATTAAATGATCATACCAACGCATTAATAAATAGTCTATGTCTATAATATGATTATTAATTTTTTATTGCTCAAATTTCCCTAACATTTTTTTCACCATTTCGATAACGTGTTACTTTTCAATTTATTGAAATTAGTAACACTTATGCAAGTGCTTTAGCACTTGTTTATTCGAAATTAACTTGTAGCTCGCTTCGTCTTTTGCTCAGTTCGTCAGCTTCAAACGCTTTCTCAT
>ERZ1023393.39-NODE-39-length-47485-cov-7.850264_pt1 | contig 47485 bp, 46 predicted proteins | sample MGYA00380503_ERZ1023393 | MGnify/ENA primary metagenome ERZ1023393 (study PRJEB33173, sample SAMEA4830379) | metagenome | study: EMG produced TPA metagenomics assembly of the PRJEB25223 data set... | reverse complement strand
AGTTAAGACAACTTTTATATCTTATCACCCAAATCAATACTTGTCAATAGGGTTTAGTAAAACTATTATCCTTTTTTAGATTGAACTTTTTTGAATCCTTGATACAATACCCATCCAACGACTAGGCCAAAAGCATTTTGGCAGAAATTAGGAATCACTTCTGCGATTGAAGCTCCTGTTCCATACATAAATACTGAAGCAAGTGCATAGCCACCCACCATCACAATTGTAGCAATCAGAAGACCTAGGATACGATAGTTACCTTTAAATCCAGCAAAATAACCTTGTGCACCATGGATTAACAAACTGATAAACATCCATTGCGGAGCAGATGATAGCAAATCTATCAAAAATGCAGATAGTCCTCCCACAATTGCCCCCTCTTTCTTTCCAAGATAGAAGGCTGTGAAGTAGATTCCTGCATCTACCAAAGTTAAAAGCCCTGTTGGAGTCGGAATTTTAGCTACGAATCCAAAGGTCACTGATAAAGCCGTTAAGACAGCTAATAATGTTAGCTCTTTTGTTTTCTTATTTTGCATATTGAACTACTCCAAATTCATTTGATTGTTTAATTGATTCATAAACGAAGGCTTTAGCATTTGCTACAGCTTCAGTTTCTGAACAGCCTTTGACTAATTCACTAGCTATACTTGAAGCAAATGTACATCCTGCACCGGTATTGTTTTTGTCTAGCACAGCTTCTTCAAACAATTTGTAATCTGTTCCATCATAAAAGACATCTATCGCTTTATTACCATCCAAGCGATTTCCACCTTTGACAACGACAGTCTTAGCACCTAATTCATTGAGATAGCTAGCCGCATGCTTCATGTCATCAAGAGTCTTAACCTTTCTATCTATAAGCAGTTCGACTTCAGGTAAGTTCGGAGTGATAACCGTGGTATAAGGGAAAAATTTAACCAATTCATCACGTAGTTGAGAAACTTCAACGTCATGAGTCTCCTTACATACTAAAACGGGATCCAAGACAATTGGAATATCAGAATGTTTTTTAACAAAATCCAACGTTAATTCTGCGATTTCAACGTTAGGCAACAAACCAATTTTTATTGCTGAGAATGGGACATCTTTTAGTGAGTCAAGTTGTTGTTTAAAAACATTAGTATCAACCGGAATGACCTCAAAACCATTCTCAGTCATAGCTGTCAGACAGGTAAGAGCCACAAATCCATGCTGTTTATTTGTGGTAAACGTCGCTAAATCTGCATGAAGTCCGCCACCACTAAAAATATCATTCCCCGAAATCGCTAAAATCAATTCATCACTCATATCTTATCTCCTTCAAATATAACCCATTTCCTGCTGCCGTTGGTCCTGCGAGATTACGATTACGACTTTCCAACACTGTCTTAACTTGCGAAACAGGCATGCGACCATTGCCAATCTTCAACAAGGTACCGACCATATTTCTAACTTGCTTATAGAGAAAACCATTGCCAGAAAAAGTAAAGATATAAAATCCAGTTTTCTCATCGATAGATACACTAGCTTGTGTAATTGTGCGTACTTTATTTTCTACAGAAGTTCCTGAAGCTGTGAAGCCTGTAAAATCATGTGTACCGACCAAATCCTTAGCGGCCTCCTGCATAGGTGCTAAACTTAGAGGGTAGGGATAGTGGGTCGCATAATTACGCATCATAGGGTTCTTAGGTCGCCCTGCATCTACTAGAAACTCATAAGTTTTACTATGTTTATTGTATCGTGCATGAAATTCTTCTGATACAAGTTCAATACTAACAACATCAATGTCATCTGGACATTGCGTATCTAAACCAAAACGTAACTTCTCTGGATCCCGCTCCTGGGGCAAATCGAAGTGGATAACTTGTCCATAGGCATGAACACCTGCATCTGTACGCCCCGCTCCATGAACGGTGACAGGTGTACCGCTATTTAACCGTAAGAGAGTCTTTTCAAGTTCTTCTTGAATAGAACGTGCATTTGGTTGTCTTTGAAAACCTGAGAAAAGTGTACCATCATAGGAAATTGTCGCTTTGTATCTAACCATAAAATTATCATATCAGATTTTTTCAAGGATAAAAAGTAGGTCGATCGTCAAGTGACCCCATACAGTTTTCGAAATAAAGAAAAAGACGCTTTCAGCGTCCTTCCTTTATAAATCTTCTAAGGCATCCTTTACTTTATTGAAGAAACCTTTTTTCTGTGGTGCGATTTTTTCATCTCCACTTGCCTTGGCGAATGCAAGGAGAGCTTCTTTTTGAGCATCGTTTAGTTTCGTAGGAGTTACAATCTTAACTGTAACGTGTTGGTCTCCTTGTGAACCTCCACGAAGACGTGGAGCACCCTTTCCTTTTAGACGGAAAGTTTTGCCTGTTTGAGTTCCTGCTGGAATGGTCATCTCAACATTTCCATGAACTGTTGGTACTTCGACAGTATCACCAAGAGCAGCTTGGACAAAGGAAATGTTAAGTGTATAGTAAATTGTTGATCCATCACGAGTAAATTTATCGCTTGGATTAACATTGATGATTACAAAGAGGTCTCCATAAGGACCACCATTGAAACCAGCTTCACCTTGACCCGCAAGTCGGATTTGTTGACCTGTTTCAACACCTGCTGGAATCTTGACAGATACTTTGTGGCTTTGTTTTTCATGTCCTGTTCCGTGACAAGTTTGACATGGCTCTTTAATTTCTTGACCTGTTCCATGACAGACATCACAGGTTACTTGACGACGCATCATACCAAGTGGTGTTTGCGTATCGACATTGATAACCCCTTGACCATGACAGCGACCACAAGTTACAGGGCTTGTACCAGGTTTTGCACCAGATCCCGAACATGTCTTACATGTCGCTTCACGATTGTAGTGAACTTCTTTTTCGGCACCAAAAATCGCCTCTTCGAAGCTTAGGTTGACACGGTACTGAAGATCATCACCTTGACGTGGAGCATTTGGGTTACGAGTAGCACCACCACCAAAGAAGCTAGAGAAGATATCCTCAAAGCCACCAAAGCCTGCACCACCATCGAAGCCACCAAAGCCTCCTTGACCACCAAAACCATTCGCACCATCTGGTCCGTATTGGTCATAGGCTGCACGTTTTTGGTCATCACTTAAAGTTTCGTAGGCCTCTTGGACCTCTTTATATTTTTCTTCCGCACCTGGTTCTTTATTAATGTCTGGGTGGTATTTCTTAGACATCTTACGATAGGCACGTTTAATTTCATCTTGAGAGGCATCCTTAGATACCCCAAGACGATCGTAATATTCGGTATTGTTCATAATTTTAGATACAAAGGGCATCTAATGGAGAAAGCCAAAGTAATAGTTTTGAAGATGAACACCTAGTCCCTTGAAACCAACTATCTTTTTGGCTTAATCCATAGCCCGTGTTCAACGACGAACACTCTTTGTTCCTTTCTATTTTATATTTGTTACGATACGAAGTAAAACTATATCTTATATTCACTTCACTTATTTTAGCGAAAAACAGAGGCTGGTTTGCAACCTCTGGATTTCTTTTTATCGTTTACTAGCTAGGCGTTTAGGAAAGGCATCATAGCGATTGCCGTAGAATGACAACCATTAGAATGAACAGTCATTCTTAACGCCTCGCTCCCCAATTTTCAAGCTCGGGATAAAATAGTCCACTGGACTATTTTATTTTTCCGTAAACTCTCCGTCTACGACATCGTCGCCTGAGTTATCTGCTGTTTGTGCACCTTCTGCTCCTGCTTGAGCTTGTTGTGCTGCTGCAGCTTGTTCGTAAAGTTTAACTGCAAGAGCTTGAGCTTTTTCGTTAAGAGCTTCCAATTTAGCCTTCATGTCATCAAGATTGCCTGATTCTTGAGCTTTCTTAAGGTCATCAAGAGCTGATTGAGCAGCATCACGTTCTGTGTCGAAGCCTTTACCTTCTGTTTCTTTGATTGTTTTTTCAGTCGCAAAGATAGCTTGATCAACTTCGTTACGAAGATCTACTTCTTCTTTACGTTTTGCATCTGCTTCAGCATTTGCTTCAGCATCTTTCATCATCTTTTCAATTTCTTCGTCTGTCAAACCAGAGTTAGATTGGATGACAATTGTTTGTTCTTTTTGAGTTCCAAGGTCTTTCGCTTTAACAGATACGATACCGTTCTTGTCGATGTCAAATGTTACTTCGATTTGTGGGATACCACGAGGTGCAGCTGGGATATCAGTCAATTGGAAGCGTCCAAGAGTCTTGTTATCTGCTGCCATTGGGCGTTCACCTTGAAGAACGTGGATGTCAACGGCTGGTTGGTTATCTGCTGCAGTTGAGAAGACTTGTGATTTAGATGTTGGAATAGTAGTATTGCGGTCAATAAGTTTTGTGAACACTCCACCCATTGTTTCGATACCAAGTGACAATGGCGTTACATCAAGAAGGACAACGTCTTTGACATCACCAGTAATAACACCACCTTGAATAGCAGCACCCATGGCCACTACTTCATCAGGGTTAACTGATTTGTTTGGTTCTTTACCAGTTTCAGCTTTAACAGCTTCTACAACGGCAGGGATACGAGTTGAACCACCGACAAGGATAACTTCGTCAATATCTGACAAGCTCAAACCTGCATCTGAAAGGGCTTGACGAACTGGAGTTTTCGTACGTTCTACAAGATCACGAGTCAAATCATCGAATTTCGCACGAGTCAATGTCATTTCCAAGTGAAGAGGTCCAGCCTCACCAGCAGTGATGAATGGCAAGCTAATTTGTGTTGAAGTGACACCAGAAAGGTCTTTCTTAGCTTTTTCAGCTGCGTCTTTCAAACGTTGAAGAGCCATCTTGTCTGTTGACAAGTCGATTCCATTTTCTTTCTTGAATTCTTCAACCATGTGGTCGATGATTTTTTGGTCAAAGTCATCACCACCGAGTTTGTTATCCCCTGCAGTTGCCAATACGTCAAAGACACCATCACCAAGTTCAAGGATAGATACGTCGAATGTACCACCACCAAGGTCGAATACCAAGATTTTTTCTTCTTTATCAGTCTTATCTAAACCATAAGCAAGGGCTGCTGCTGTTGGTTCGTTGACGATACGTTCTACTTCAAGACCAGCGATTTTACCAGCGTCTTTTGTTGCTTGACGTTGCGCATCGTTGAAGTAAGCAGGAACTGTGATAACTGCTTTAGTTACTTTTTCACCAAGGTAATCTTCAGCATAACCTTTCAAGTATTGAAGAATCATAGCTGAAATCTCTTGTGGTGTGTATTCTTTACCGTTTGCAGAAACTTTTTCAGAAGTACCCATCTTAGATTTGATAGAGATGATTGTATCTGGGTTTGTTACTGCTTGACGTTTTGCAGCGTCACCAACGATGATTTCACCGTTTTTGAATGACACAACAGATGGAGTTGTGCGGTTACCTTCTGGGTTTGCGATAATTTTTGATTCAGTTCCTTCAAGAACTGCTACTGCTGAGTTTGTTGTACCTAAGTCAATACCAATGATTTTAGACATATGTTTTTCCCCTTTTTACTTTAATTTCTATTTTGCTTTTTATCTTTCATTCATAGTTTTCTGTCATTTCGGACAAGGTTTCAATTAGTTATATACCACTACCATAGCTGGGCGTAAGACGCGTTCGTGGAGTTTATATCCTTTTTGGAAAACTTGTGCAATCGTGTCTGCTGGATGTTCATCATCTGCAGGCATTGTTTGAATTGCCATGTGGAAGTTATGATCGAAATCACCATCAGCTGGAATTTCTTCAATTCCTTCCTCTTTAAGAGCATGCACTAAACTTTCTTGCACCATTTCCAAACCTTTTTTGACATCATCAGTCAAGCCCTCAACGGCAAGAGCACGTTCAAGGTTATCAAGTGATGGCAAAATCGCTTTTGCCAAATCTTGGCTACGATACTTTTGCAATTGTTGACGTTCTTCATTCGCACGTCTCTGAATGTTTTGCATTTCTGCATGGGCACGAAGGTATTTGTTTTCAAATTCTTCGGCACGCGCTTGGGCTTCTTCAAGTTCAGAAGGTTCGCTTACTTCCTCTACAACTTCTTCAGTTGTCTCCGTAGCTTCCTCTTCTTTCACTTCTTCTTTTTTAATATCTTCAGTCAAGGCATACACCTCTTTCTATACTTTTTAAATGTTATACTTTAGCTAACTTCATAATGGTTACTATTGAGGTAACGGAAATAATCCGTCAACTTCATAACCAAAACTCTACTAATAATATTGACCAAACTAACCATGCGACGATAATCCATTTCAACTGGGCCAATCACATGCATGAGTGCCATCCCACGATAAGGAATCAGGAATTTATGACTCATAACTGTGACATTTTTAAGCGCTTCTTCAGTTGATTCTGCAACCGAAATCTTGGTCACTTCATCATCGGAGATAGCTGATCGAAGCTCAAGTGCCACATGTTGTGGATTGTCCAAAAATTGATAGGTTTTTAAGTCGGCATAAGTCAGTGATGCAACCTTACCTTCGATGAAAATCAATTCCTTAAAAAGTTGTGAAAAGATATAATCAAACAAATCAAGAACATTATCTGTTATCTTGAAATACTTTTGCACAATCTGAGGAATCTCAGTTCTCAATCGGTAATGGATATCTAAGACAGTGTTTCCCAAAAAACGTTCTTGAACAAGCTTATGAAGAATTTCCAAATCACTAGACAAGAAATTTTTTGGAATAGCAAATTGAACTGTCACAGGCTTAGATTCATCTAGAGTAAGAACCGCTAAAGCGTCGTGATTGGACAGATGAACAATGTCAAATCCAGTCAGACGTTGTCGTGTCGGTTCCACATCTTGAATCACTGCTGTACATCCTGTCATTTCTGCCAGCAGCTTCGCCGCTGCATCCAAGATATCTTCAAGTTTAAAGGCTTCAAAATCAAAGGCCTTGACCACTTGATAAACATCTTGTTCATCAATCGTATCAAGATTCAAAGAATTAGCGACGAAATACTGGAAACCTGCTCGGCTTGGCATACGCCCACTAGAAGTATGAGCTTTTTCAAGATAGCCCATCTTTTCAAGCTTGGCCATGTCATTACGAATGGTCGCTGAACTCGAATCAATTGATTCTTGTAATGCTTTAGAACCAACCGGTTCATGTGTACGAGTGAACATCTCAACTATCAAATTCAAAATAGTGTTTTGCCTTTGCGTAATCACGATGTCACCTCATTTCTATTTATTAGCACTCTAACACATCGACTGCTAACTTATGATTCTATTATACACCTAAACTTGAACATGTCAACCCAAAAAACCAAAAATTTAGCACTCTTTTTGTAAGAGTGCTAAAAATACATCTTAAGACCTAGAAAAGTAAAAAAAGAGCACCTCAGAGGCACTCTAATCTTATCAATCATATTTTGACAAATGATAGGTCTCAATAATAGATATGAGGTGTTTGGCATAATCTGGATCACTGCTAAAACCCGCAGCTTGTAGTTTTTCTGCCGCAACTTTATAACTAGTCGTTCCTGCCACCTCTTTATAGGTCGACTCGCCCCATGTTCCTTGGCGAAGTTCTTCTAAATAAGTCATCATAGAACTTGACCAATCCTTAAAAACTGCAAAATCCACCTTTTGGTATTGCCATTTCCCTTTACTGTAGATACTATCCTTTAAACGAATACGTTCTTGACCTGGCTGAGCAGGGAGACTGTAGATGTTATGATATTTAACAGATAAAAGACTGCTACCATAATTCGACTCATATGCAGCTTGACTAAGGAGAATAGACGCAGGTACACCATAGTTTTTAGACATCTTTTGAGCTGTTGGAGCTAAGGTCTCAATAAATTCTTGCTGTGTGTAAGCAACCTTTACCGCACGCGCATTATCATCTGTAGAGGCATGAAGAATCAAAGGTAAGAGAATACCTAAAGCAAAAACAACAACTAAGATAATGAAGGCTTTTAGTTTAAAACGTCGTCTCACTTAGCTTTCTCCTTTAATAATGCCAAATACTCCTCCAAAGTAAGATTATGTTCAGTCATATACTCTGCTGACTCTTTACCAACATAGCGGAAATGCCAATCTTCGTAGCCTACACCCGTTGACGATGTTTTACCATCTGGAAAACGAAGAACAAAGCCATATTTCGGTGCCAACTCTTTGACTTTAGCTACTGTATCTGGATCTGCTTCATTTAAGCTATCTACAGTACTCATATCAATCGCAAGACCTGTTTGGTGTTCACTCGCTCCTGGTGGTTGTGAATAGGTTTGAACCTTTTTCTCCGCCTGAGACTCCGTCAAACTTGGGTCAGCAGCCATTTCCTGCTGAACATAACTGTTATAAAGTTCTGTCTGATAAGCAACACTACGATAACCTGATATCAAGTGATAACTTGGATCAATTTCTTGAGCAGCTGCTAAAAACTCCTTAACGTTCTTAGCAATTCTTGCATCTACAGAAACACCATCGACATCAGCAATCTCAGGGTTAAGTTCTTTAGACTTATTATCTCGATTTACCAAAAGCAATTGCCAGTCTTTAGGCGATACATCAGGTAGTCCCTTTGTATCCTTGCTTTGAGTCGCATCGGTAGCTTGTTTACTACTTTTTGTTATTGACGATCCATTGGTTTGTTGGACTGTACGGCTGACACCAAATACTGAATAAAGTCCTGCTGCAACTAAAAGAACTGCAATCAAGACACTGCTGATAACCAAAAACCAGTTGGTTTGCTTTTTCGCCTGACGGCGACTTGGATAGTTATTTTTTACCATTTTCTTTTTCTATTATCTCTCGCCCAACCTGACGATAAGTCATATCGCCAAGTGCTTCTAATGTAAATTTACCATTTTCATAAGCAACAACAGTGACCGAACCGTTGTCCAATGAAGGATGCTCGACAGAAGGATCAATTAACCAAGCAAAGGTTGCAATGGTCATACCGTGACTAACTACGATAGCATTACCGCCACCAGACCTCTCAAGATTTTCTGCAATAGCTGTGAACCCCTCTAAAATACGTTTTCTGAGCACTTCCCAAGGCTCTGCCCAACCAGCTGTATCCACATCAAGGATACCTTGTGCAAGCTCAGGATAAGTTACCTCATGCAGATTCTTACCTTGAAAAGCATCTGTTCTCGGTAGCACACCGTAGAAAAGTTCACCGTCATAGCCACCATCTAAACTACCAAAACACCACTCACGAATACGTTTGTCACGTTTATAGGGAATAGTTTCCAAACCCGTCTCACGTAAAATGATATCCATGGTTTGAATCGTTCGACCTGAATCACTAGAATATGCGGCCTTGAAAAGGATACCTGCTGCTTTCAGACCTACCCCCAATTCACGAATACCTTCTTCACCGAACGGGGTCAAAGGGCTATCAGACCAACCTTGTGCACGACCAATGGTGTTAAACATCGTTTTGCCGTGTCTCGCAATATACAACTTAACCTTACTCATAGCACCCCTTCTTTCCGTCATTTTTTGAATTCATTATAGCACAAATCCCCTCGACTATCTAGCCAACGAGACCATCAGAAAATGCCTTACCAATCGGCAAAGCATTTATCATCCGCTTAGTTTTTAAAGCTGTGAACAGGAGCTGGGATTTGACCACCACGCGCAATGAAATCAGCCGATGAAGCCTTGTTTACTTTCATTACTGGTGCATAACCAAGAAGACCTCCAAGTTCCAACATATCACCTTCCTTACCATAAGGAATGATACGAACAGCTGTTGTTTTCTGGTTAATGACACCGATAGCCGCTTCATCAGCAATCATAGCCGCGATTGTTGTATCTGGCGTATCAGCAGGAATAGCAATCATGTCTAGACCAACAGAACAGATAGCTGTCATGGCTTCCAATTTTTCAAGGTTGATATGACCAGACTGAACCGCCGCAATCATACCTTCATCTTCAGAAACTGGAATAAAAGCACCTGACAAACCACCAACTTGGTTACATGCCATGATACCGCCTTTTTTAACTTGGTCGTTAAGAAGGGCTAGAGCTGCAGTAGTACCATGCGTACCAACAACTTCAAGACCCATCGCTTCAAGTACACGGGCTACTGAATCACCAACTGCTGGTGTTGGCGCAAGAGACAAATCTACAATACCAAACTCGACACCAAGGCGTTCGCTGGCCATTTGACCAACTAACTGACCAACACGTGTGATTTTGAAAGCGGTCTTCTTAACTGTTTCAGCTAGAACATCGAAACTTTCACCTGGAACTTTCTCAACTGCACGTTGCACAACACCAGGACCTGAAACCCCAACATTGATTACAACATCAGCCTCACCAACACCGTGGAAGGCACCTGCCATAAATGGATTATCTTCAACCGCATTAGCAAAGACCACCAATTTACCTGGGCCCATTGGATCTGCCTCAGAAGCCTCTTTGATGATACGTCCCATGTCACGTACTGCTGTCATGTTAATACCAGTCTTTGTTGAACCAATGTTGACAGATGAGCAGACAAAATCAGTCTCTGCAAGCGCACGTGGAATAGAATTAATAAGAATCTCATCACCTTTTTGGTAGCCCTTTTGAACGAGTGCAGAGAAACCACCAATAAAGTTAACGCCGATTTCCTTAGCTGCTCGGTCTAATGCCTTCGCAAAAGGTACATAGTCTGTTGCATCTGTTGCCGCACCGATGATTGAGATCGGAGTAACAGACACACGTTTATTAACAATCGGAATACCAAGTTCAGCTGCAATTTCGTCACCAACAGCTACCAAATTCTTAGCCTTAGATACAATCTTGTTATAGACTTTTTCCGCCGCCTTATCGATATCTGAATCGATACAATCTAGTAGTGAAATCCCCATGGTAATGGTACGAACATCAAAGTTCTGCTCCTCAATCATGGCAATGGTTTCTGTGACCTGTTTAATATCCATTTTAAGCTACTCCTATCTTACAAGTTGTGCATAGCATCAAAAATTGCTGAACTTTGGATGTTGATTTTAACGTTCAATGACTCACCAAAGGCTTCCAATTCAGCACGTAGGTGTGTAAAATCTTGTTTGTCTTCTGATGATACAACCGCCATCATGGTAAAGAATTCATCAAGAACTGTTTGAGAAATATCATCAATATTCAAGCCAAGTTCTGCCACCTTAGTCGCAACACCCGCAACAATACCTGATTTGTCCTTACCTACAACTGTAATAATCGCTTTCATGAGAAGCCTCCATCATTTTATTTTGTATAATTTTAGCATATTTTGATTAAAAATGCTATTTTTTATGAAATTTGCATATTTTTTCTTGAAAAAGACGAATGTTTCCGAGGAATTTAACTAATATCGTTTATGAAAATATCCTCTCTTTGCCCCAACTACTTGTGGATAAACTTGTTCACAACCTAAATAATATCTCTCTTATAAAACCTTGAAAAATCAAGATTCAACACTATCAACAGACTTTTCCACACCTGTGGATAAGTCTGTGGGTAACTTGTCGATAAACAAAAAATATCGCCATTTTCAGGCGATATCTTAGCTTTATTTCCATTTTAAATTAACATGGGCATTCATTTCTTTATAGGCAGTATCTATACGCTCTTTGGTTTCTTCATCCAGTTTATTTCTATATTTACCACCCTTAATGAAATCCTCTAAAATATAAGTTTGGTAAGTATACAAAGGGTATCCCTCTGGAGAAGTTGTTCCTTTAGGCGTACGGTTAACCCAAGTCGGATGCGCTTGAGCAGTCTTAATCGTGGTTTGACCATTCTTTTTCTCAAGGGTGACATCCATTAAGACACCCCTCTCTGTCCACTCTGCACTATCCACACCATCCATGGTCTCTATGCGCTGGTTTGAGATGAAATTCCCCATTGAGTAAATAATAAGTTTTTGCTGTCCATCCTTTTTAACCACCTCAGAAGGTTCTACCACATGAGGATGACCTCCAAAGATAATATCAGCACCCCAATCAATCATCTTATGATAGAGTTTAACCTGTTCATCTGTCGGTTCCAAACGATATTCAACACCCATCTGAGGCATGATAACCGTGATATCTGCTTCTTTTTCGGCACGCTGAATCTCGGCTTTCATACGTTTTTCATCCAAATTCGATAAGTGGTCTGCAACCTCTTTATCCGTCAAGTTCGACTCTAGGCCATTGTAACCATAAGCATAGGAAAGTATTGCAACCTTAATCCCATTAACATTCTTGATGAGGAGTGGCGCCTTGTCTCGTACCGGTTTTTCGTAAACACCAACAGGATCAATTCCCACTTTTTTAAAAGCATCAGCCGTTGTAAAAGCTCCCTCTAAACCAGAATCCAAGATATGGTTATGAGCCAAATCCATAACATCATAACCTGCATCCTTAATAGCTGCTGTCACTGATTGAGGAGCATTAAACAGAGGATAGCCTGACAAAGGATAATCAGGATTAATCGTTCCCTCAAAATCACCCAAGACCAAATCAGCCTGCTTTAACCACGGCTTCACATAAGTAAAATTCTCCGTGAAATCATAGCTACCATCTGCCTGCAGGGCACTCATATAGAGACCGTCATGATAGAGCAAGTCCCCATTAGCCATGATACGTGCTGTCTGTACCTGGTTCGAGGCATTCTTTTGCTGTTCGTTCTTACTATGAACAATTAAAATCTCAAGAAAAAGCAAACCTAAGACGAGAGCAATCAACCCCATCAAAATCTTATTAGTCATCGCATTGTCACGCTTTTTAGCCTGGCTCTGTTTCATAATACTCTCCTTTTTCATACCTCTAGTGTACCAAAAAAACTTATCCATTGATGATAAAAAAGATTAATAAACGGTTACATCTCAATTCCATGACGATTGAAAACATCAGTTTTCTTAGACAAGATAAAAACTCTACTTCATACGAAGTAGAGTTCTGTTAATAATTAACGTGTTGGTGTGTATTCCAAATCTTTACCATGTTTAGCTACAAAATCAGACATTTCAGAGTCTGGAATTTGACGCAAGTAGAGATTAGCACGAATCGTTTCATCTTCCTCACGACAAGTCGAAAGAACGAGGTATTTATCTGAAGCACTAACCTTCAAATCCTTGTTTTTAACACTTGCTTGATCATAGATGATATCCAACTGTTGTTTAAAGTCTTTATCGCTTTCAAATGATGTACGATAGAAAGCTGTGTCTTCAGGCACAATTACCATAGCAAGCGCTTCATAATAGTACTTACGTTGAGGCGTCTCAATAACAACATATTTGTGTTTATCAAAGAACGACTGATCACTATAGTAGTTAACATCGTTGAACATACGACTATCAGCAACCTTACTGCCTCGAGCATGACCGAAGAGCCATGTCAAACGATCGCTGAAATCTTTCTTATTGTCTGTATCCATGAAGACCGTTCCCAAATATGGAACGTTTCCTCCATCAAATGTTTTATCTAAATAGGTTGAATTGTCGGTTGTTTGAACAACTGGCTCATCCAATTTAGTCCCTGGTGCATAGACATAAGCGATAGTATCAGGGTTTGTCGCCTCAAGACCATCAAATTTATTTTTGAGGTAGGCTTTCTCCTCATCTGAAACTTTATAAGTGTTTGCTTTTTTAGTCGTTAAAACACTCTTAACACCATTAGAGGACGATGCTGTCGGAGACATAAACTGGAAGCCAAGGAAGACAGCCAAAGCAGCAATGACTAAGGCTGAAATCCCAGCAATCAGTTTTTTGCGAGATCCAGTAGATTTACGATTATGATTACTCATGAAATGTCAAATCCTTTTCTTTATCCATAGAAAAATATCACCGAAGCCCTAGCCCCAGTGATATTCTTTTTAGCAATAGCAGTTAATTATTTAACAGCTGCTGTGTTTGGAAGAGCTTTAGCGTCAGCTTTTGCTGCTGCTGGAGCTTTTTGTTCTGCAGCTTTAACAGCTTTAGCTTCTTCTTTAGCGTCTTTGTTAGCGTTAGCTTTATCAGTAACTACAAATTCGTCTTTGATGATGTTTCCGTTAGCATCACGTTTTGGTTCGATGTGTTCACCAGCATCTTCAAATTTTTGTTTAGTTGAATCTGCATCAACGTTGTTAAGACCATCTTTAGCAGCTTGAGTAAGACCACCTTCGTTGTTTGTGAAGAAGTCACCACCAGTTGCTTCAGTTTTGTTATCAAGGTTTCCAGTGTGAACGTTACCGTCGTTAGCGAAAACTGCTGCTGATGAAGCGAATACTGCAAGAACTGCAGCTGATGTAAGCAATACTTTTTTCATAATTGTTTCTCCTCTAATGGATTATTATATATTTAGTATCAGGACCTCCCTGACATCTATAGATTATAACACTATTTAGAGATATGTCAACAATTTTTAAAAACTTTTTTAAATTTTTAATATATCCTACAATTCCTACAAACAAAGGGTTTTCGAGGTGTGTTACCAAATAGTAATAATTAATTATTTTTAATTTTAATGTTATTTTAGGTAATTTGTTATATCCTCTGCTAAGTTTAAATACAAATTTAAATCATATATAAAAGCATAATTCGTAAAATATACACTCATTATTATGTGCAGTTTTTTTGCCAAAAATCAAGAGATATTTAATAGACGTATAAAACCCTTTACTGATAATATGTTTGAAGTATCTAACAATATTATCTTTCAAATAAATGTATTCATTCACTTTTATCGTTTTTGTATGACAACTACATAATATACAGGACCTCAAACCTGAATAAATTAGAGAAACATTAGCGTTTTTGAGAGCATTTCCGCCTAAAAAGTTCTATTATTGGGTTAAAATTCTTGAAAAATAAACTATTATCTTATTTTTGAAAGCGTTTTAGCTAAGATGTAGTCAAAAATAACTCCTTTGAAAATACTCCCTCTTACCAATACCTCACCTCAGAATAACAAGTTTCCAAAAACTGATACACAAATCAATTGGATTGTTTTACTTCTCTTATTTCAGACGAAATAGTTCTTCCACTTGTTTATTTAAGACTTGTGCTATTTTTAAAGCCATTTCCAACGAAGGGTTGTAGCGGTTATTTTCCAAGTGAACAATCGTTTCTCTCCGTATTCCTACTTGATCTGCTAAATCTTGTTGAGTCATACCATAAGCTTCCCTTACTTCTTTCAAGTTAGTCTTTATTTTACTTTCTTTCGCCATATTTCATCCCCTTTTTTCAGTGATAAAGTAAGTAATGGCAAATAATAAGAGTAAAAAAGCCACCAAAATATAAAGAAATCCAGCATTCAAAACGAAAACTTTACAGACGGCTATCAATGTTGCAATTCCCAATAATATAAAGATTGCTATTGTAAACAAAATGGAAGAGGACTTTGCAATATTTCTATAAAATCGTTCATCTGGTTCTTCATTAATTCTCTTGAATAAGAAGTAAAACATTAATAACAATTGAACACTTAATCCAATTCCTAACATTATATTCTTAATCAAAGAACCAGGAGTTAGAAGCCAAACTCCAATAGTATAGATTGAGGACGAGAGAAATACAAGCACTGTATATAATTTTGCAGTAATCCCAAACATTTTTTTCTCTTTCTTTTGATAGGTTGATTTTGAGAGGACCGATAGCATCGTACAAACCAAATACGAAGGAAGCCAAGCCGTCGTCATAATAGCACCTTTCGCTAGAATCGGTAGGTGATTCCCCAGCAATAATACTAAACATACAACAATAAGCACGCTAGCGATATAAAGGATTATCTTTAAGTTCTTCGACATTTTCATTTTAGCCACCTCTTTTTAGTATGTTATAAATATATCACACCTTGTCTGTTATAAATATATCACATTGTTATAAGAATTTCAAGTGAGATTTAGAACTTTTTTCAGAAATCCATACAAAAAGCACTCATAGGGCAAACCTGTGAGTGCTTTGAAACGTTGATATAATCGTATTGATTAACATTTCGAGTGCAGTGGTTGCCATCCAATCAAACATCGCTTCGCTTGTTTTCTTGGGGCAACTGTGCATAGCATATCTCTATATGACTAAAGTTGCTAGAGCTATCCTAATTGCGCATCACCAGTTCTCATACAAAAAACACCTTGCAAGCTGCAAAGTGTTTTCGTTTGTACTCTGCTGTCCAGTAACGAATTAACGTTTTGAGAACTGGCTAGCTTTACGAGCTTTCTTAAGACCTGGTTTCTTACGTTCAACCATACGTGCATCACGAGTAAGAAGTCCAGCGCGTTTCAATGAATCGCGGAAGTCTGGATCTACTTGAAGAAGTGCACGAGCGATACCGTGACGGATCGCACCTGATTGACCAGCGTATCCACCACCTACAACGTTAACGTGTACGTCGTATGAACCTTCAGTTGAAGTAACTGCAAAAGGTTGGTTGATAACGAGACGAAGGTCTGCGTGTGGGATGTATTCTTCTACATCTTTTTTGTTAACTGTGATTTTACCAGTACCTGGAACCAAACGTACGCGTGCAACGGCGTTTTTACGGCGTCCTGTACCTGCATATTGTGCTTGTGCCATTATATTAGTGCTCCTTTCCTCTTAGAATTAGATAAGTCCTGAGATATCAAGTACTTCTGGTTGTTGTGCAGCGTGAGTGTGCTCACCGCCAACGAAGACTTTCAATTTCATACCTTGTGCGCGTCCAAGAGTGTTGTGTGGAAGCATACCTTTAACTGATTTTTCGATCAAACGAACAGCATTTTTAGAACGAAGTTCACCTGCTGAGATTTGTTTCAATCCACCTGGGTACATTGAGTGAGTGTAGTAAATCTTATCAGTTGCTTTTTTACCAGTCAATTTAACTTTTTCAGCATTGATAACGATTACGAAGTCACCTGTATCAGTGTGTGGTGTGAAAGTTGGTTTGTTTTTTCCGCGAAGTACGCTAGCAACTACTGCAGAAAGACGTCCAAGTGGCACATCAGTTGCGTCAACGACATACCATTTACGTTCAACTTGGCCTGGTTTAGCCATAAATGTTGTTTTGTTCATGATTTCTCCTATATATAGTTCGATTTTTGTTTACGAGTGATGGGTGTTCCTTCCCATCGAAAAGTATTTGGAAGGTTCCGGGGCCTTTCAAATGGGGTAAACAATACCGTTTAACATAATATCAAAAAAACACGTCCAAGGCAAGTCATTTGGAGGTGTTTTTTTGAATAAAGTTATTTCTTATTGAAATTTTTCACATCACTTTGTGACATTACATTATCTCCGGTAGCATATACGGTACCATCTGAGGAAAGAGCAACAATATGGTGAAATCCAGCACTGACTTGGATAATATTTGTCCATCCAGAAATATCATATTTTACACTACCACTATTCCTATGAGCTTCTACTACTGATCCGTCTCGTTTCAATCCTATTACATTAAACGCACCTGCACTTACCTGAGAAATATTATCCCATCCTTTCACTTGATCCAAAATTGAATTATAATCTGCAGAATGAGAATTCTTAACATCAGTCGCAACCACACTTCCATCAGATTTAACTCCAACAGAAAAATTGTGACCCGCACTTACCTGTACAATATCACTCCATTCAGAAACATCTAACGCCCCTGACGTAGAGGTGCCTGCAGAAACCACTGTTCCATCTTCTCTCAATCCGAGTATTGTTCCTTGTCCAACACTTATTTGTTTAATACTATCCCAAGATTCTACTTCTGAAAATTTTTCTTCAAATAATACTGAATTTACAACTACCGTTCCATCTTCTCTCAATCCAGCAATTAGGTCATCAGAAGTATCAGTATTTGTATCAATTTCTTTAATATTAGTCCAACCCATACTTGAGTTAGAGAAAGTCGACGATCTGGTTACTGTTCCATCTTTTAGTAAGGCTACATAACCATCACGTCCAACAGCAGCAATTTTCTGTACATTCGAAATATTTCCTTCTCCATAGCTACCAAATGGTTTTGTATATTCGAATTTACCATTTTCTCTTAGAACAAATGTCTTATTAAAGCCTGCATCTACTTGTTTAATTTTACTTGTCGCATATGCTGGCATACCCACAAAAAGACTTACCATCATCAAGGAGAGCAACACAATCTTTTTATTTTTTATAATAACACACCTCTTTTCTATCTAGCTTCTTTACCAATCGTAAAGACGGCCAAAGTATCTGGTCCGACGTGGGTAGAGATGACTGGTCCAAGTGGCATAATAAGCACTTGCTCAATGCCGTCAACTGCTAATAATTGTTCTTTTAGATTCTCCGCAGCTTCAATATCATTGGCATAAGCAACAATTGCTGTGCTATGTCCAATATCCTGGGTAGCTTGTAGGACCATTTCTTTAATGGCTTTTTTACGTCCACGGATTTTAGCCAAAGGAACCAACTTGCCTGAAGCATCTAACCAAAGGAGAGGTTTAATATTAATCAAACTACCAATAATAGCTGAGCTCTTTGAGAGACGTCCCCCACGCATGAGATGGTAGAGATCATCAACTAAGAAATAAGTCCGTAAACGTGGCAGAATGTCCTCAATCATGGCTTTCGTTTCAGATAAGCTCTTACCTTGGTCACGAGCTTCTGCCGCCAAGATAGAGAGATAACCTTCCCCACCTGCTGCCGCTAGAGTATCTACAATCTCAATGACAGCTTCTGGGTATTCATCCAAAATCATGTCACGCGCCATAACAGCACTTTGAAAAGTACCTGAAAGCACTGATGAGAAGGCAATATAAAGAAGAGCATCACCATTTTTGGCATGACGACGAAAAACCTCTTCAAATTGACCAACATTCACCTGGCTTGTGGTGGGCTGACTGCCTTCTTGCATACGTTCTAAGAGATGGTCACTCGTTAAACGGTTAGGACCAACGGTCTCATAGGCAATATCATCAAGCGTAATGGTCAAACCAACGAGCTCTACCTTATTCTCCTGAGCCCATTTTTCATCTAGATCTGCTGTAGAATCTGTCAAAATGTTAAATGTCATATGTCCCTCTATTCTATTTCATTTAAAAGGTCCTGTAATTTCCCTAATTGTGCATCGTCCCATGGACGTAGTTTTGGTGTCTTTAAGTCAATATGTGCCGACATCTTGTCTAAGTCAGACTTAACAGTATTGACACGCTCTTCCAACTCACGCGCCGAAACACGCAAAGCTCCTTGTGAAAAGATAGCCCACTGTTCATTTAAGTCACTAGTTGCTACTTCAACTAAATTTTGAACAGTATTCATCTCAGCCGCTGCGCGCTCAATATAGCTATCTGCTGTCTCATCTTCCTCAGTAAAAATAACACTGATACGATACTGATCATAACGCTGACGGCTCCCTGGAACAAACTGGGCATCAAACACACAGATAATATCAATATGTTCAAAGTTAGCATAATGATTGAGCTTACGAAGCAATGTTTCACGAGCTTCATCAAGCTGATTGGTCTTAAAGAGTTGACGGGTTTCTTGCCAAAAGGCAATCATATTATAACCATCAACTAGAAGTATTCTTTTTTTCATAGTTACAATCGGTTTCGATAAACTTCATACATGAGAACTGCTGCTGCCACACTGGCATTAAGGCTCTGCACATGACCACTCATGGGTATAGTAATCATCTCATCCACTTGTTTCTTGATGTTAGCAGAGATTCCCTTACCTTCATTACCAATAATAAGAGCAACCTTTCCAGCTGTATTCCATTTATGAGATGGGGTCCCATCCATATCCGTTCCAAACACCCAGAAGCCTGCTTCTTTAAGCTTATCAAGAGTTTGGCTAAGATTAGTCACTCGGGCAATGGGAATATGCTCCACGGCCCCTGTTGATGTATTGGCAACGACAGGTGTTACCCCTACAGCACGATGCTTAGGAATAATAACTCCTGTCACCTGAGTAGCATCAGCTGTACGTAGGATAGAACCAAAGTTATGAGGGTCGTTAAGTCCATCTAAAATGAGGACTAGAGGATTCTCCTCTTGTTCAGCCTTATCCATAATAACTGAGAGCTCAGAATAAGCGAACTCTGACACACGAAGAACAAAACCTTGATGCACAGCCCCACCTGTCATATCAGACAAGGTTTTCTTAGGTGTCCAAGAGATGGAAACCTTCTTTTCAGCTGCCAAGGCCTTAATGGCATCAACATTTTTCCCTCGAAGATCATCTTGAATATAGAGTTTATTACCAGTATTTGCTTCTAGACTCTCTGTTACGGCGTGCACACCATAAACAATGTCTAGACTTGATTCTTTAGTTGTTTTCATAAGCTAATTCTATCATAAAAAAAGCCCTCTTACGAGGGCAAAGCATGTTAAATAAATGTAATTGCTGCTAGATAAAGCACTAGGAGAACTAGAACAACAGTTGCAGCAGCCAAAGCTTGCTTACCAATTGTATCTGGATCTGAGATTGATTCTGCAATCTTTCTCGCAGCTTGAGTAATGGTTTTACCTGCCGCTTGGAAGATATCAATTGAACCTGTGCTTGTTGAATTATTTCCAGAAATCGCTGAAGACCAACCACTCAAAACCTCAGCAATTTGTTCTGCTAATTGCTGTGTTAACGCTCTAGTTGTCTCAGCCAACTCATTAACAGCCGTAGCTTGTATATGATTGGCGGTCTCAGTATAGTTATTTGCACTGGTATTATAAGTAACCGGTACAGTCGTTGTTGTCGTTGATGAATACTGATTCCTACGGTAACTATCAGGTGTCACTGGACGCTCGCCTTCATTGAAGACGCTAAAAGTCTGTGTCAGGTAATGAATATTGTTATTCGTATCAATCAACTCAAAGGTCATTTTATGAATGCCAGTCGTTTGTTCTGCCAAATGGTAGGCACTCAAACCAGCATTGACCTCATCCAGAGTTCCTTCAACAAAGTAGCTATGATGAATTTGTTTACCATCAAGGACTAGATTAAGCCCCTTAATCTTTTTACCTTCCATCTTGTTAACATCAAAATTGACGTTAAAGATTTCACCACGTGCTAAATAAAGAATGTCTGTATTCCCTGTAACAGCAGGTTGATCTTCAAGAAGCGCTCCAGTACTGTCTCGTTTTGGAACAACGGTGTAAACTTCAGAAGTGATTGGAGTCGCTAAGATTTCTGAGATGAGTCCATCCGTAAAGGTTACCTCTGACGAATAGGTCAAACTCTCACTTTGCAACATAGAAACCACTTCAGAAGTTTCAAAGACCTCAGAAGTTGATGATGAATCTTTCCAACCAATCGTGAGGACAGTTAAGCTATCTTCTGAATTATTATTTAACTGACTCGTTTCTGGAGCCGTAGATGCAAGAGAGCTAGCAGTGCTTGCAGACTCAGAAGCGACTTCAGAAGTTGCAATAGCTTGGCTAGTATGAGTTGCACTTACAGATGTCGTATGAGAATCCAGTGAAGAATACTCTGATTTTTCAATAACTGCATGTGTATTTCCAGCAAGTTCAGATGTGTATAGTGTGCTTTCACTCTTATATATTGAAGTTACAGCTTGAGACTCTGCAGTCGCTGTAGCCTCACGAGACTTATCATAAGTAAGCACAATATTTGGTTTAGCTTGTTCAGAATCAGATGTTGGATTTGCATCTCCTCGTTCAGACGCCGCTACTGATCGATCCTCACCAAAAGCTTGAGCTCGAGCCTCTTCTGAATGAGGTGTAGCCGTAGAAATACTAGACTCCACGATATCAACTTGAGAGTGCACCTCAAGAAGCCCCTCATCTGTCTCACTTGAAGAGACAACCATCAGTGACGTTGAGGTCACTACTGAACTTACTTGACTGGTTAGTTCTGACTTGGCTTCAACTGAAGAAAAATCAACTTTCGGAGCTGGTGCCTCACTATTAACATAATCTATTTTAGCTTCATCAGGTTTTACCTGAACTTCGTCTGCTTTACCTGTTTGCAACGTAAAACTAGACAAAATCAAAGCAGCAAAAGTTGTATAGAAAACTTTTTTCTTAGCTATTTCCATTCACCTCCTCATTTTTGATATGGCCTTATTTACTAATATTATAGACTTTTTTTTTACTTTCTGTCAAATTAGTTTTATTAAAAAACGCTATAATATCGGGGTTTTACACGTGTCAGACACTCCTTAATTTTCTCATTTTAAAGCCTCTAAATATCAGTTTTATCTTATTTTTCATTGTTAAAGCGCTGGATTACTTTGATTCTCAAATAATCTTGTTTTTTAGACTTCGTTTATTTTTCACAATCTAGATGAATTTCAAATAACAAAAAATCCTGCTCTCGGCAGAATTTTTAGATTTCTTTTTCAACTTCGTCAATACACCAAGCAATTAGTTCCTCTAAGCGAGCAATATCCTCAGTCATATGAAGATAGCCCATGACTGCTTCGAAGCCTGTTGACATTTTGTAGGTAATGACATCTGTATTTTTAGCCTTGGTATGGCTATTCGCATTACGACCTCGTTTATAGATATCTAGCTCTTTTTCAGTCAAAAGCTCTTGCTCTAGCATTTTTTCAATGAGACTAGCCTGCGCCTTTGCCGACACATAGCGTGTAGCTAGACGGTGCAATTGATTTGGCTTGGTCTGACCTTGAAAAATCAGGTGACGGCGAATGTACAAGGAATAAACAGCATCTCCCTCAAAAGCGAGAGCAATGCCGTTAATAAGGTTGACATCAAGGTGTTTAGTCACGTGTCCACCTCACACCATCCTTGGTATCAAGAAGTTTGATACCTTGAGCAGCTAACTCATCGCGAATGCGGTCTGCTGTCGCAAAGTCTTTGTTGGCACGCGCAGCTTGACGCTCTTCAATGAGTTTTTCGATATCTTCATCAAGGACTTCTTCTTCGAAAACAATACCGAAGACTTGGAGCATTTTTTCAAAAGCATCCTTAACGGTTTGGTCATAATTGCCTGAATTAATCCATTTGGCCATGTCAAACAGAACAGTCACACCATTCGCTGAATTAAAGTCATCATCCATTGCTGTCTGGAAGGCTTCAAGATAAGTTTGCAACTCATCTTGATTCAACTGATCTGTCAATGGAAGACTGTGGGTGTTTTTCAAATACTTAAGATTGACTTCAGCATCATGAATAGCTTTTTCAGTAAAGTTAATTGGCTTACGGTACTGTTGTGTTGCTAGGAAGAAGCGAAGCACTTGACCATCGACTGTCTTAAGCATATCATGAACCGTTACAAAGTTACCTAAGGATTTTGACATTTTCTCATTGTCCACATTAACAAAACCGTTGTGCATCCAGTAGTTGGCGAATGTCTTGCCAGTTTTGGCTTCTGATTGGGCAATTTCATTGGTATGGTGTGGAAACTCAAGGTCTGCCCCTCCACCATGGATATCGATGGTATCCCCAAGGATTTCAGTCGCCATAACAGAACATTCGATGTGCCAGCCTGGACGTCCAGGTCCCCAAGGGCTTTCCCAAGAAACCTCACCTTCTTTAGCAGCTTTCCAAAGGGCAAAATCCAGAGGATTCTCCTTACGTTCTGTTTCAGCATCCGTACGTCCGCTTGCACCAATTTCAAGATCTTCCAAGGTCTTGTTGGCTAATTTAGCATAGTTGTTTGACTTAGCTACTCGGAAGTAAACATCACCTTCAGAGACATAGGCGAATCCTTTGTCAACCAAGGTTGACACAAATGCAATGATTTCATCCATGTAGTTAATAACACGAGGATTTTGTGTCGCTGGTTTAATGCCAAGCTGTGCAGTATCTTCCATAAAAGCTGCGATAAACTTGTCCGACAATTCTTTAGTTGAAATGCCAGCTTCATTGGCTGCCTTGATGATCTTATCATCTACATCCGTAAAGTTAGAAATATAGTTGACTGTGTAGCCACAATACTCAAAATAACGACGAATAGTATCAAAAGCTACTGCTGAACGGGCATTTCCGATATGAATATAATTGTAAACTGTTGGTCCGCAGACATACATATTGACAATATTCTCTGTCAACGGTACAAAATCACGGAGCGAACGCGTCATCGTATCATAAATTTTTATCACTAGAGATTCCTTTCAATTAACTGGAAACTATTTTTTATCCTTGATATGGTTTAGGTATAAACACAAGAGTATCACAAGAATGATAATCCATATAGCCGCAACTAGCTGACCTTGAGCCAAGAGAGACATAGCTGAAAGGAAACTCCCAACTATATAGAAGACCAAAAAAGGATTGTTTTTGAATAAATTTTTCATAACTCAAGTATTACTTGTGACGTTGCTTAAAAACAAGACCAGCCCATAAAAGAGCAATGCAAAACCACAAGGCAGCCATGCTATAGTCTGCTCTATGTAAAGCAATGTAAACAAGGGCAAGAGGGCCCACGACCGTCAATCGAGTCACCTTTGAACTAAAAAGTTTCATCGTTTCCTTTCCTTATAGCCGTGATGAGTGGAAGCTAGCTGCTTTTAGAAGGTCTTCTAGTTTTTCGCTATAGTATTCACGACCTTCTTCAATATCGTGGATAACTTCTTCGTCCTTTTGACCATGAACACGCACAACCTTAGCAGGAACACCAACGACTGTAACATCTTCTGGGACATCCGCAACAACCACAGCTGCCGCACCGACCTTAGAATTCTTTCCAATCTCAATAGGGCCTATGACCTGAGCATGGGCTGAAACCAAGGCACCCTCACGAACGGTTGGATGACGTTTTCCGACATCTTTACCAGTACCACCTAAAGTGACACCGTGGTAAAGCATAGCACCCTTCTCCACAACAGCTGTCTCACCAATGACAAGGCCTGAGCCATGGTCGATGAAAACACCTTCAGCAATCTGAGCCCCTGGGTGAATCTCGATTTGAGTCCAGAAGCGCCAAAACTGACTATGCATACGCGCTAAAAGTCGACAATGGTGGCGCCAGAGAAAATGTGAGATACGATGAGCAGCCAAGGCTTTTAATCCAGGGTAGGTTAAAAGAACCTCCAGACTCGTCCGAGCTGCTGGGTCATTTTTCTTTACTATATCAATACTTTCTTTCCACCAACCCATTTAGGTCACTCCTTACATCATTATTACTATTATTGTTTGTTGTGGCCCTATTATTTCTTTAAAGTGGAAAGCTGTAAACACTAGGTCTACTCGCTATCCCCCTCAAAATAAGACCAATCGACTAACTCAGGCTGCTCATCAAACGGATTGATGACAATACCTTGAACCTTATCCAACTCATTTTCACCTGTTGAAGGCTGGTAAATTTCTGACAGTGGCCATTGTAAAATCGTCCCTTTAGCCTTACGGAAAGGTAGACCAAAAGTTTCGTTACCGTACCATTTTGCAAAGCTCGTTAAGTTCGTAAACACAGGCACATAACTCTGTCCCTCTGCATTCGACATGGTCGCAAAGAAACGGTCATCCTGACCATCTTCCTCGCGTTTGTGAATGAAGGCTGGAACAAGATAAATCTTATCTTCAGGATCCGCCTTTTGATTTTCCTCACCCAAAAGATTATTTAAGGTCTGAGTGAAATAGTTGATAAACTGGATAAGTTCACTGCTTGCAAAAAGAGTGGCATTTGAGAAATCACCATCCTCTTTTAAATTGAAAGCAAGACCAAAAAGCTCTGCCTGAACCAGTTGTGTTAGGATATCTAAGCTTGAACGTTCTATCCAAGTCTGCTCTCGAGCACTCTCTTGAGTAGCTTTGAAAGATTGTAAGTCCTGTTCACTAGTGAAGACAGGAACAACCTCCTTGCCTTCCACTTCAACTGCGTAGAGGTCTTGGGCAGCCAAGACAGGAGTACGTTGTAGGTGATTAACCAAAGCCAGACTGGTCAAAAAGTGGTCTGGTTCCTTTAAAAATTCTTTTAGAGTTTCATCAAAAGCTTGCAATTCTTGATTTTCTGTCATTCTTCTGTCTGTTCTTTCGTTTCTGATTTATCAGGATTTTTCGGTGCTTCACCATTTTCATTATGGTGGCGTGGTTTGTGATGAGAACGACGGCGGTGACGATGCTCTCCTTTATTTTCCCCGTCCTCAATCTTTTCAGGCTTAGGAAGTAAGGTCTTGATTGAGGCATCGATACGTCCTTTTTCATCGATTTTGATAATTTTAACAGTTACCATATCCCCAACCTTAACCACATCTTCGACACGCTCAGTGCGTTCCCAAGCTAGTTCTGAGATGTGGACAAGAGCATCTGTCTTATTGAAGAGGTGGACAAAGGCACCGAACTTTTCAATACGCACAACTGGTACAGTGTAAACCTCTCCAACCTTAGCTTCACGTACAAGATCGGAGATGATAGCTTTAGCACGGATAATAGCATCCTGATCACTAGAGAAAATCTGAACAAGACCTTCTTCATCGATATCGATAGTAACACCAGTCTCAGCGATAATCTTGTCAATAGTTTCGCCACCTTTACCGATGACAACCTTAATCTTGTCAACAGGAATCTGAATACTGTCAATCTTAGGCGCTGTTGGTGCCAATTCTGGACGTGGCTCAGCGATTGCTGACTCAATAACGTCAAGAATCTCAAAACGAGCTACCTTGGCTTGAGCCAAAGCCTCTTCGAGAATGGCAGGTGTAATACCTGAAATCTTAATATCCATCTGAAGAGCTGTAATTCCTTGACGTGTACCAGCTACTTTAAAGTCCATATCTCCAAAATGGTCTTCTAAACCTTGAATATCAGTCAGGACAGTGTAGTTAGTACCATCTGAGATAAGCCCCATGGCTATCCCTGCAACAGGCGCCTTAATCGGTACACCACCAGCCATAAGAGCCAAGGTTCCTGCACAAATAGAGGCTTGTGATGAAGAACCATTTGACTCCAAGACTTCTGCTACCAAACGGATAGCATAAGGGAACTCTTCAACACTTGGGAGAACCTGAGCAAGGGCACGTTCACCCAAGGCTCCGTGACCGATTTCACGTCGACCTGGTGCACCGTAACGCCCTGTTTCACCCACTGAATACTGAGGGAAATTATAGTGGTGAAGGAAACGTTTCTTATACTCTGGATCCAAACCATCAACAAGTTGTGTATCACTCATAGGTGCCAAAGTCAAAACTGACAAGGCTTGAGTTTGTCCACGTGTAAAGAGACCTGAACCATGAACCTTAGGAAGAAAGTCAATCTCTGCGTCCAAAGGACGGATTTCATCCACACGACGGCCATCTGGGCGAACCTTGTCTTCTGTAATCAAACGGCGCACTTCAGCATGTTCCATCTGCTCAAGGATTTCTGCTACATCACGCAGAATGATTTCCTTATCTTCATCTTCTGCAAAGCGTTCTTGATAAGAAGCGAGGACCTCTTCTTTTACAGCCTGGGTTGCTGCTTCACGCGCCAGTTTTTCTTCCACCTGAACAGCCTTAGCTAACTGATCATAATAAGCCGTTTCAATCTCGACTTTCAAGTCAGCATCAACTTGTAGAAGTTCGACCTCTGCCTTTTCCTTACCAACAGCTGCAACGATATAATTTTGGAAATCAACCAACTCTTGAATAGCTTCATGTCCCTTCAAGAGTGCTTGCAACATAATATCCTCAGACAATTCCTGAGCACCCGACTCTACCATATTGATAGCTTCCTTGGTACCTGCCACTGTCAAATCTAAAAGTGAAACTTCCTTATCCGCTGCACTTGGGTTGATGATGAAATCTTCCGCAGCATAGGCCACCTGAACCCCAGCAATCGGACCATTAAAAGGAATGTCAGAAATAGAAAGAGCTAAAGAGCTACCAAACATAGCCGCCATCGGAGCACTAGCATTCTCATCATAAGAGAGGACGGTGTTAATGACTTGAACTTCATTTCGGAAACCTTCCGCAAACATAGGACGAATAGGACGGTCAATGAGGCGAGCAGTCAACGTGGCATCTGTTGAAGGACGACCCTCACGCTTGTTAAAGCCCCCCGGGAACTTACCAGCTGCATACATTTTTTCCTCATAATTAACCTGTAAAGGAAAGAAATCTGCAGTTGCCATCTTTTTAGACATAACAGCTGTTGATAATACCGTTGTATCTCCATAACGCACGACGACAGCACCATTAGCCTGCTTGGCTACCTGCCCAACTTCAACGACAAGCGGGCGTCCTGCAAAGGTCATCTCAAAAGTTTGTTTAGCCATGTTTGATCCCTCTTTTTATCCATGACCAGCCCTTATAAAAACGAACCGGTCAACTTTATGTCATTCATTTGATATAACTTTCATTTTACCATAATATAGTCAAAAATGGCAGAGCTCCGGCATAAGTTAGCAGCTAAGATTCCCTTTCTCTCAGATATTTAAGTCGTTTTGTGATATAATAAACACTTATGAGAGACAAAGGAATGACTATGAAAAAACTACAACACATCATTATGATTGCCTTAATCTTACTAGGCCTAGTAACACCTGCTCTAGCACAAGAACAGACAGATGACTTCAATGTTTCCGCTAAACATGCGATTGCTATCGAAGCAACTACAGGAAAAGTCCTCTATGAAAAGGACGCCACCACTCCTGACGGTGTGGCTTCAATGACTAAAATCCTAACAGCCTACATGGTCTATAAAGCAGTTGACCAAGGAAAAATTACCTGGGACACTGAAGTAGATATTTCAGACTATCCTTTCAACTTAACCGTTGATTCAGAAGTTTCAAATGTCCCACTGGATTCCCGAAAATACACTGTTAAACAACTCCTAGATGCCACCCTCATTTCCAGCGCTAACAGTGCTGCTATTGCTCTGGCTGAAAAAATCTCAGGATCAGAGAGTGCCTTCGTTGACACTATGAAAGCCCAACTAAAAGAATGGGGCGTTACAGATGCTAAATTATTTAACGCTTCTGGTCTAAATAATAAATATCTTGGGGATAACCGCTATCCTGGCTCAAAACCAGATGACGAGAATACGATGAGCGCCCTAGACGTTGCAATTATTGCGGACCACCTCATCAAAGACTATCCTCAGGTACTCGAAATCACCAAGCAAACCGAAACTGATTTCGAAGGTGACAACAAATTAACGACGCACAACTACATGTTGGAGGGGCAAGACAACTACCGTGAAGGCGTTGATGGACTCAAGACTGGAACAACCGAACTTGCAGGGGCATCCTTTGTAGCCCACTCCAATGAAAATGGCATGAGTTTGATTACAGTTGTTATGAATGCGGACAATGGCGGAGAGGATGAAGCTGCTCGATTCACAGCTACAAATGAGTTGCTAGATTATGTGACTCAAAACTGGGAAATCAAAACCCTCAACACCAAAGGACAAATCGTCAAGAAAAATGATATTAAGGTAGCCGATGGAGACAGTCAAACCATCTCTGCTAAGCTCGAGTCAGACCTTACAGTCATTCAAAAAATAAACAGCAAAAATGATGCTGTTAAAATCAAAGCAAAAACCATAACAGCACCTATCAAAAAAGGTGACACTATTGGAACAGCAACCTTTGATGATAAGAATCTCGTAGGAACAGGTTACATCTCTGATCCGCCTCAAATTTCGGTAACAGCCAACCAATCTATCAAGAAAAGTTTCTTCTTAAAAGTTTGGTGGAACCATATCGTTAATTTCTTTACAGGAAATAAGTAAACACAAAACTACCTTTTAGATATCAAAAGGTAGTTTTATCTTGCCTTCAAAATTAGTCCTGTTAGTAAATGCCCCTTCTCTACACCTTATGTTCCTCTCAAAATGTGGTATAATAAATATCCAAAACACATGAAGGAACAAACCATGAAAAAACTGATTACGCTTATGATGACCTTCTTACTCTGTCTGGGAAGCGTAGCCCCTGCTTTTGCAGCAGATAAGAAAAAAGGATATGATGCCGCAGCCAAACATGCCATCGCTGTCGAAGCTACTACTGGCAAAATTTTATACGAAAAAGATGCAACCACCTCTACGGGGATTGGCTCTATTACCAAGCTTCTAACAGCCTATATGGTTTATAAAGCGGTAGATCAGGGAGACCTCAAATGGAACAGCAAAGTTGACATTTCTGACTACCCATTTGAACTAACTGTCAGTGCCGGAGTATCTAATATTCCACTAGACGCCCGCAAGTACACTGTCAAACAACTTCTTGACGCAACTCTTATTTCCAGTGCCAACAGTGCATCTATTGCTCTAGCAGAGGAAATCGGAGGAACCGAAAGTAAGTTTGTCGACATGATGAAAGCCCAACTTAAAGATTGGGGTATCACTGATGCCAAGATTGTCAATGCCTCTGGTCTCAATAATTCTTACTTAGGTGACAATATCTATCCAGGCTCTAAATCAGACGAAGAAAATACCATGAGTGCTAAAGATGTTGCTATCATTGCACAACACGTGGTGAAAGAATATCCTGAAATCCTCGATATCACTAAAAAAACTGAGGCTGATTTTGATGGTGTTAACAAACTTAAAACCTTCAACTATATGCTTAAGGGACAACCTAGTTACCGTAAAGGGGTGGATGGCCTAAAAACGGGAACCACTGATTTAGCCGGTGCTTCCTTCGTGGCCCACTCAAATGAAAGTGGTATGAGCATTATTACAGTCATTTTGAATGCTGATAATACCGATACTGATGACTACGCCCGTTTTACTGCAACCAATGACCTACTTAATTACGTGGTCTATCATTGGGAAAGCAAGACCATTGCCAAAAAAGGACAAGCTATTGGTAAAAGCCAAGCCAACGTCCTTGATGGTAAATCTAAGCAAGTCACTGCTGTTGCTAAGTCTGACTTTAATATCATCCAAAAAATAGATGCTAACAATAGTAAACATATTAAAGTCACTACAAATCAAGTCCAAGCCCCTGTCAACTCAAGTGACAAGGTTGGAACTGCTACCTTTGAAGATAAATCACTTGTAGGAGAAGGTTACTTGCCTAACCAGGGTATGCCTAGCATGGAACTGGTTGCTGGTAAAGAAGTTAAGAAAAGCTTCTTCCTCAAGGTCTGGTGGAATCACTTTGTCAACTTTGTCAACGAAAAACTCTAATTATTACAGTCGAGCTTTGCTCGGCTTTTTCTTTTACCCCATCTTTACAGAAAGATTGACTCTATCTTGACTCCTATTGACACAAAAAAAGACAGACTACACCTGTAATCTGTCTTTTTGTTTGATTTTTACACTACTGTAAAGGTTAATTTATCTTTCGAGCAGCCGATTTTAAGAGTTTGTCCACTAACTACTTGGCCACCTAGTAAGAGCTCAGATAACCTGTCCTCCACTTGAGTTTGAATCGTACGACGTAATGGGCGGGCACCCATCTCAACATCATAGCCATCTTTAGCTAAATGCTTAAGGGCAGCTGGTTGGAATTTCAAGTCAATCCCTTTTTCAGCCAAAGCTGATACCAACGGTTTCACCATAATCTTGACAATCTCACGAAGTTGCTCTTCCTCAAGACTATGGAAGACAACCTTCTCATCAATACGGTTGATAAACTCTGGACGGTAGGCCTTCTTAAGTTCTTCCATAATACGTGACTGCATAGCTTGGTGATTATGAGAAATGTCTTGGGCACCAAAACCAACGGTCTTATCATCACGAAGAGAAGTCGCTCCCAAGTTCGAAGTCATAATGATAATGGTATTTGAGAAGTCAACTTTACGACCTCGACTATCCGTCAAGACACCATCATCCAAAACCTGTAAGAGAATGTTGAAAATATCTGGGTGAGCCTTTTCCACCTCGTCAAAGAGGAGAACTGAGTAAGGCTTATTGCGAACTTTCTCTGTTAATTCACCACCCTCATCATATCCAACATAACCTGGAGGAGCACCGTTAAGGCGGCTAGCCGCAAATTTTTCCATGTATTCTGACATGTCAAAGCGAAGCAAAGCTGACTCATCATCAAAGAGAACTTCCGCCAAAGCCTTGGCCAATTCTGTCTTACCAACACCAGTAGGTCCAAGGAACATGAAGGAACCAATCGGACGTTTTCCAGTACGAATACCTGACTGGTTACGACGAATAGCACGACTAATGGCTGAAACTGCTTCATCTTGACCAATAACACGTTTGTGAAGCTCTGCTTCCAGATTCAAGTAACGCTTGCTATCTGCCTGAGTCATCTTCTCAACAGGAATACCTGATAGACGACTAAGGGTTTGCATAATCTGATCTGCATCTACCAAGGCAGGTTTGGGTAATTTTGCTTTTTGGCTAGCTTTATATTGTTTAACAGCAGCCTTCATATCACCAGATAGAAGTGCTTCATCCAAAGGCGTTATCTCACGTTTGGCTTCTTTTTTGATACGACCTTGAACAGTTGCACTCGCTTCATCTAAAAGATCAATGGCAGAGTCAGGTAAGTTTTTACTTGTCAAATAACGGTGGGCCGCCTTGACCGCTGTCTCAACTGCCTCATCAGTAATCGTTACACGATGATAGTCTTCATAAGACGACCGTAGGCCTTTTAGAATATCAATCGCCTCAGGTACACTTGGCTCCTCAATTGTAATTTTAGCAAAACGGCGAGAAAGAGCTGCATCTTTTTCAATATGCTTCTGGTACTCAGCTTGAGTAGTTGCTCCAACCATATGAAGGGTTCCACGTGCTAGAGCGGGTTTCAAAATATTCGCCGCATCTAAGGTACTATCAATACCTGAACCAGAACCGATAATCGTATGCAATTCGTCAATAAAGAGAATGATTTTTCCATCAGCTTCAATCTCATCAATGATCTGATTCATACGTTCTTCGAAATCGCCACGGAAACGTGTTCCTGCAACCACACTCATCATATCAAGCTCTAAGATACGCATATCAGCCAACTCAAAAGGTACTTCGCCTGAAGCAATACGCTGTGCTAAGCCAAGCGCAAGTGCCGTCTTACCAACACCTGCTTCACCCACAAGAACTGGGTTATTCTTCGTTTTACGACTCAAAACCTGAATCATGCGTGAAATTTCTTTCTCACGTCCAATAACAGGATCAAGAGCACCTGATTCGGCTACTGCCGTTAAGTCTTTGGTATAATCTGACAGTTCCCCAGTAGAAGATTGAGGAGGCTGCATCATATTAGCAAAATTTCCTGATGCCTTTGATTTTTTAGGCTTACGAAGGTCATGAATGGCCTTCAAATCTTGCTTACTAAGACCTGCGTAACGCTCCAAAGAACGTCGTAAATCGATAATACGAGGCTTATCGCTGTCATCCTTATATTGAAAACCAGCAACTTCAAGGAGACGACAAACCATCAAATCCTTATGAAGAAGGAAGGCCATCAATACATGTTCAGACCCTACCTCTACAGCACCAGTCACACTAGCAATTCCCTCTGCCTCTTGCAACATAGCCTCTAAAGCATGTGACTGTGCACGTAAATCGATAATATCTGATTCAGACAAGTCTTTTGGACTTTTCTCCATCGCTAGTACAGCAGCGGTCTCAATCTCTTCCGCACGAATACGGTCCTCAAAATCAGTAAATGTTAGGTAGGCTACAGATCCTGGAACCTCAACCATAGCCAGAAGCACATGCCAAGTCTCCAAGAAAGGACTTCCAAAACGCTCTGCCTCTAGCTGAGCACGATGGAAAATGGCCTGCATTTTTCTTGAATATGTCGTCATCTAATTTCCTTTTCTATCCAATCTAAGTAATAGCGAGCGCAGAATACGCGAACGAATAGCGGCCGCATCTTCGCCTAAAACATCATCACTAGCAGTTGCTAAAATCAAATTTCCCTCACGTTCAGTGATGATTTTTTCATCAAAAAGCAACTGAATCAAGTCTGTAAATACCTGCTCGCTGAGCTGATCTGCCAAGTTCTGAAGCAAATCATTAATCATGTGGTGCTTGTCGGAGAATCTGACCTTGACGATACGAATATAACCGCCGCCTCCACGTTTACTCTCAACAATATAACCACGACTTTCTGTAAAACGAGTCTTAATAACATAGTTAATCTGACTCGGTACAACTTGAAAAGTATCTGCTAAGTTCGAGCGTTGAATCTCAGCAATTCCAGACTGGCCCAGCAATTCTTTAATATATTCTTCTATACTATCTGATGTATTTCTTGCCATCTTAATTCCTCCAGTCTAATTTGACTATAACTGACTATTATTATACCAAAAATGTCAGCTCATGGGAAACTATACCTTCAAAAAGCTTTTTAAAGTTGTCATTAGAGACCATATAAGATACAATAAATAAGACTAAAATATTAGGTTACTTAAGGTGTTTGATTCAAATTTTCTATCCACTTTAACAGGCTGAGACCCACCTAATCCAACAAGTACTTTTTAGCACTTTAGCAGTAGTACTAGTCTTATCACTCTTGATAAGGCTCATGTCATTTTGAGTCTTATCTCTTATTTTATTTCCCTATGAAAGGTTACTCATGAAATACATCATTGCACTCTTAATCTCTATGATTCCCTTAGTTGAGCTCCGTGGAGCCGTTCCTGTTGCTATCGCCTCAGGTATCCCTTGGTGGCAAGCCCTAATTCTTTGTGTCATTGGGAACATGATTCCAGTCCCAATTATCTTCTTCTTCGCCCGCCGTGTCCTCGAATGGGGGGCAGATAAACCTCTAATTGGTGGCTTCTTTACCTGGTGTCTTAAAAAAGGTCACAGTGGTGGCCAAAAACTTGAAAAAGCTGCTGGAGATAAGGGTGTCTTCTGGGCCCTTCTACTTTTTGTGGGAATTCCGCTTCCAGGAACAGGAGCTTGGACTGGTACCCTAGCAGCATCTATCCTAGATTGGGACTTTAAACGTAGTGTTATTGCTGTTATGCTTGGGGTTATCCTTGCAGGTATCATCATGGGAACACTCTCTCTTCTACTTGGTGTAAATACCTTCGCTCATTAATTACTTTTTCAACGTCTGGGCATGCTCAGACGTTTTTTAATAGCAACAAAAAAAGAAGCTACGATTCATTCACGTAACTTCTTTTCTTTTTATCTAGCAACTAGAATTAGTTGTTAAGAGCTGCTGCCATTGTAGCTGCAACTTCTGATTCAAAGTCGTTAGATGCTTTTTCGATACCTTCACCAACTTCAAAGCGAACGAATTCTACTACTGAAGCGTTTACTGATTCAAGGTAAGCCTCAACTGTTTTGCTGTCGTCCATGATGTAAACTTGAGCAAGAAGTGTGTATGCTTGGTCAACTTTAGTGTTGTCAAGCAAGAAGCGGTCCATTTTACCTGGGATGATTTTATCCCAGATTTTTTCTGGTTTACCTTCAGCAGCCAACTCAGCTTTGATATCTTCTTCAGCTTGAGCAAGAACAGCATCAGTCAATTGAGCTTTAGAACCATATTTAAGGTGTGGAAGAGCTGGTTTGTTAACCATAGCACGGCTTTCGTTATCTTGATCGATAGCGTGGTTAAGTTGTGCCAATTCATCTTTAACAAATTGTTCGTCCAATTCAGTGTATGAAAGAACAGTTGGTTTCATCGCTGCGATGTGCATTGAGATTTGTTTTGCAAGAGCATCATCTCCACCTTCGATAACTGAAACAACACCGATACGTCCACCGTTGTGTTGGTAAGCTCCGAAGTGTTGTGCATCAGTTTTCTCAACAACTGCAAAACGACGGAATGAAATCTTTTCACCGATAGTAGCTGTAGCAGTTACGTATGCAGCTTCAAGAGTTTCACCTGAAGGCATAGTCAATGCAAGTGCTTCTTCGTTGTTAGCTGGTTTACCTTCAGCAATTACTTTAGCTGTTTCGTTTACCAACTCAACGAATTGAGCGTTCTTCGCAACGAAGTCAGTTTCAGCATTAACTTCAACAACTGCTGCAACGTTACCGTTAACGTAAACACCAGTCAAACCTTCAGCTGCAACACGGTCAGCTTTCTTAGCTGCTTTAGCCATACCTTTTTCGCGAAGCAATTCAATCGCTTTTTCGATATCACCTTCAACTTCAACCAATGCTTTTTTAGCGTCCATGACACCAGCACCAGATTTTTCACGCAATTCTTTAACAAGTTTAGCTGTAATTTCTGCCATTTTGTTTTTCTCCAAATTTATTTTATCAAACTAAGGGGCAGGGCTGAGCCCCGCCCCTTAGGTGTTTGTCGTATCTTTAGTGGGCATCGAGCCCAAACCAATCTTAAAGATTAGTTGTTGTCACCTTCGACAACTTCAACGATTTCTTCGATTGAATCAGCTGCAGCTGCTTCTTGGAAATCTGCAGAAGCATCTTCACCTTGGTTACCTTCGATGATAGCATCAGCCATTTTTGAAGTGATCAATTTAACGGCACGGATAGCGTCATCGTTAGCTGGGATGATTACATCGATCTCATCTGGATCAGCGTTTGTATCAACCATCGCTACAACTGGGATACCAAGTTTTTTAGCTTCTTTAACAGCGATTTGTTCTTTGTGTGGGTCAACGATGTAGATTACATCTGGAATGCGAGGCATATCTTCGATACCACCCAAGAATTTTTCAAGACGTGCACGTTGTTTGTTAAGAAGTGCAACTTCTTTCTTAGGAAGAACTTCGAAAGTTCCATCAGCTTCCATTTGTTTGATTTCTTTCAAACGAGCGATACGTTTTTGGATAGTATCCCAGTTTGTAAGAGTACCACCCAACCAACGGTGGTTGATGTAGTATTGACCAGCACGAGTTGCTTCTTCAGCTACTGCTTCAGCTGCTTGTTTTTTAGTACCAACGAACAAGATTACTGCATCGTTAGCTGCTGCTTCACGAACGAATTCGTAAGCTGTATCAGCCATTTTTACAGTTTGTTGCAAGTCAATAACGTGGATTCCGTTACGTTCTGTGAAGATGTACTTAGCCATCTTAGGATTCCAGCGACGAGTTTGGTGACCGAAGTGAACACCAGCCTCAAGAAGTTGTTTCATTGAAATTACTGCCATGAGTATTTCTCCTTAAAAATTGTTTTTTCCTCTTCTAAGCTTTAGACTTGCAGTCCCACCCTGCGGCAACAAGACCACAATCGGCTTAGAATGAGTATTTGTCACTTTACGCAACTATAATAGTTTATCAAAAAAAGTGACATTTGACAAGCTCTAAAATCAGTCTGACCATTAGAAAAATCCCTCTCTCATTAAAATTGCAATCGTTTTCTTTGAGGTTGATGAGTATTTCGTTTATAATTAGGCTATCAAAAATAGAGGAGGACATTATTTTGTCATTAGTCGGAAAAGAAATTATTGAATTTTCAGCACAGGCTTATCACAACGGGGAATTCATTACTGTTACAGATGAAGATGTTAAAGGTAAATGGGCGGTCTTCTGCTTCTATCCTGCAGATTTTTCATTTGTCTGCCCAACTGAACTCGGTGACCTTCAAGAACAATATGAAGCTCTTAAATCTCTTGGTGTAGAGGTTTACTCTGTCTCTACCGATACTCACTTTGTTCACAAAGCTTGGCATGATGACTCAGATGTTGTTGGAACTATTACCTATCCTATGATTGGGGATCCTTCACACCATATCTCACAAGGTTTTGATGTTCTTGGACAAGATGGTCTCGCACAACGTGGTACATTCATTATTGATCCAGATGGTGTTATCCAAATGATGGAAATTAACGCTGATGGTATTGGACGCGATGCAAGTACTCTTGTTGATAAAGTCCGTGCTGCTCAATATATTCGTCAACATCCAGGTGAAGTTTGTCCAGCCAAATGGAAAGAAGGAGCTGAAACACTTACTCCTAGCTTAGATCTTGTAGGTAAAATTTAACAACCAGGGGGTATCCATGGTCTTAGATAAAGAAATCAAGACACAATTAGCGCAGTATTTAAATTTACTAGAATCTGATATTGTATTACAAACAGATTTAGGGGATGATGATAATTCTCGTAAAGTAAAAGAATTTCTAGACGAGATTGTTGCTATGTCTGACCGCATTAGTCTTGAATCAACACATTTAAAACGTCAACCTAGTTTTGGTATTGCACAAAAAGGGCAAAAAAGTCGTGTTATTTTCTCAGGCTTACCAATGGGCCACGAATTCACATCTTTCATTTTAGCTCTCTTGCAAGTTTCTGGTCGTCCACCTAAAGTTGATGAGGATATTATCGAACGTATCAAGAAGATTGATAAAACCATCGATTTAGAAACTTATGTTTCACTAACCTGTCACAATTGTCCAGACGTTGTTCAAGCCTTTAATATAATGGCTGTTTTGAACCCAAATATCACTCACACCATGATTGAAGGTGGTATGTATCAGGATGAGGTCAAGGCCAAAGGTATCATGTCTGTTCCTACGGTTTACAAAGATCAAGAAGAATTTACATCTGGTCGTGCAACCATTGAACAACTTGTAGAAAAATTGGACGGACCACTTGATGCTGATGCTTTCGCTGATAAAGGTGTCTATGATGTTTTGGTTATTGGTGGTGGTCCTGCTGGAAACAGTGCGGCCATCTATGCTGCCCGTAAAGGTTTAAAAACTGGTCTTTTAGCAGAAACCTTTGGTGGACAAGTTATCGAAACAGTCGGCATTGAGAACATGATTGGTACGCTATATACAGAAGGTCCTAAGTTAATGGCCCAAGTTGAAGAGCATACGAAATCTTATGATGTTGATATCATCAAAAGTCAATTAGCTACTGGCATCGAAAAGAAAGAACTTATTGAAGTGACACTGGCTAACGGTGCCGTTTTAAAATCTAAAACTGCTATCCTAGCTCTCGGAGCCAAATGGCGTAATATCAACGTTCCTGGCGAAGAAGAGTTCCGCAATAAAGGGGTTACTTACTGCCCACACTGTGATGGTCCACTATTTGAAGGGAAGAATGTTGCAGTTATCGGTGGTGGTAACTCAGGTTTGGAAGCGGCTTTAGATTTAGCCGGCATTACTAAACATGTTACGGTCTTAGAGTTCTTACCTGAATTAAAGGCAGATCAAGTCTTACAAGAACGAGCTGCTAAAACTGATAATCTAACCATTCTTAAGAACGTTGCAACCAAAGAAATTGTTGGTCAAGATCATGTAACTGGTTTGAATTACGTTGAGCGTGATACAAACGCAGAAAAACATCTTGATCTTGAAGGTGTCTTTGTTCAAATTGGTCTTGTACCAAGTACTGCTTGGCTCAAAGATAGTGGCATTGAACTCAATGAGCGCCAAGAAATTATCGTTGATAAATTTGGTTCAACAAATATCCCTGGTATTTTTGCTGCAGGTGACTGTACAGATAGCGCCTACAAGCAAATCATTATCTCCATGGGGTCTGGTGCTACGGCTGCTATTGGAGCCTTTGATTACTTGATTAGACAATAATCAACACTAACGTGTTAGTAATCTATCTACAACAGTTATAATTAATATGAAGAGGTTGAATGTCTTTCAACCTCTTTATGTTTCTTGTAAATAGGCAGTTTGAATAATCAACCAGTCAATTTGATGAAAGAGACTTGACGAATCTTTTTTTTTTCGATAGAATGGTATCTGTTATGGCGGTATAGCCAAGTGGTAAGGCACGGCTCTGCAAAAGCTTGATCGTCGGTTCAAATCCGTCTACCGCCTTCATAATACGAAGACACCTTAGGGTGTCTTTTTTCATTATTGCATATAAAAATACCCGTAGCTAGAAAACTCGGGTATTCATTATTCTTATTTAATCGCTTCACTCAAAGCTTCCGCTTGATTCTGAAGGCTTTCAAGAACTTCTTCAGTTGCTAGGAATTTCCCATCCACCCAGGCTGTATCATTAACACGTGTCGCTGTAAAATCGCCAACGACTTGGGTACGGATAAATGGTAACAATTCTTTGTAGGCATCAAAAAGTTGATTGTGGCCACCATTAGCAACTGATGACACGGTTACAATCTTATCTTGAAGAGCTGATGGCCCTGAAGGATCTGATAGGTCAAGGGCACGGCTCAACCAGTCAAGCAAATTTTTCACTGGCCCAGGAATTGAGAAATTATAAACCGGTGAAAAAATCCAAATTGCGTCTGCTGCCAAAACTGGAAGAACTGGACTTTCTAAATCCTGATTAAAAACAGGTACTTGACTATAGTCAAGATAAGAAACATTAGCTTTACCAGCTAGCATTTTCTCAGCTTCTTCTGCTAATTGGTGGTTAAATGATTCCTTGCGAAGAGATCCAACGATAAATAGAATGTTTTTCATGATACGTTTCCTTTGTATTTCTAATAATTAATATTTACTACTACGTAGTAATATATATAATTCCATTAGAAATATAAAGAAATATGCTCAGACATTCTTAAATTTTTTCAGGAGCTCTACCAACTGTGCCTGTTCTTCAGGTGTCAGAACGGAAAAAGTCTCCTCAATAGCTCGCTGATGTGGCGGGATTGCTGCTTGAATAATACGACGGCCCTCATCCGTCAAATCAACCTCGAAAGCACGCTTATCTGTTTGGCAGGCTTCTCGCGTCAGCCAACCCTTTTTCTCCATATTTTTAATGACGACAGTCATATTCCCGGAGGTGGCAAGCATGCGGTCAATTAATTCGCCAATCTTCATACGTCCTTTGGCATTAAGCACGTCCATGACTCCAAATTGAGTTGGTGTCAAATTAAATTCTTTAAAGGTCTCAGAAACCTTGGCATCGATGGTACGAAAAGCCTTACGCATAACTACCATACTTTTTACAGCCATGTTTTTATCTAAGTCACTCATTTCTAGTCCTTTCCAAATAGATGCTGTTTTTATTACTCTACCACAGTTTTTCTAAAAGTGGTATATGAAAATGAAAAAATAAGAAAAAAGAGTCCTTAGATATCTAACCAATACCTCAGAACTCTTTCATTTCTAACTATTACGATTCCAAAAAAGGGCTAATAAGATAACAGCACCTAGTACCGAAGGGACTATAGCAGTATCTGCTAGCATCGGTCCCCAATTTCCAAAAAGAAGCTGACCAACAAAAGCACCTAGCCATCCAACAAAGGTCTTACCAATACAGCCCATACGTTCACCCCTATTTGATATAGCAGAGGCAATAAGGCCAATGAGAAAACCAACTATCATACTTCCAATCATGAGAAATCCTCCATCACTCTTAGATTACCCAATCCCCATTTCGGAAGATCGGTACACGACTACCATCTTGGCGGATACCATCAATATCCATTTGATTTGAACCGATCATAAAGTCTACGTGTACATCAGAACGATTAAGACCAGCTTCCTTAAGCTCCTCTTCTGTCATGTCTGCCCCTCCCTCAACACTGGTAGCATAGGCTGCTCCAATAGCTAGGTGGTTGGATGCATTCTCATCAAAAAGAGTGTTAAAGAAAGTGATGCCTGACTGTGAAATCGGACTTGGATCTGGAACCAAAGCACATTCACCTAGAGCACGCGCTCCATTATTGTTGAAGACGAGATTCTTCATCACTTCATCACCTTGATCCGCTGTGATATCTACAATTTCACCATCTTTGAAGGTTACCTTGATTCCCTCAATAATATTACCATTGTAGCTTAGAGGCTTTGTGCTTGAGACATAACCATCTGCACGACGAAAATCTGGTGCCGTAAAGACCTCTTCTGTTGGCATATTAGGAAGGAAGCCTTCACCTTGCGCATTGATGGCACCTGCAGACTCCCAAACGTGGTTTTTAGGCAATCCTAGAGTCAAATCTGTTCCAGGTGCTTGGTAGTGTAAGGCTGAGAATTGTGCCTCTTTGAGTAGGCGTGCTTTAGCATCCAAACGGTCAGCATGTTCCTTCCAAGCACGTACAGGATTCTCTTCATAAACACGACAGGTCTTGAAAATTTGGTCCCAAAGTAAATCTACAGCTTCCTCATCACTCGAAGCATCAGGAAAGACCTTCTTAGCCCATTCCTTACCAGCTGCAGCAGCTACAGTCCAACTAACCTTATTAGACTGAGTTGCCACCTGCATAGGTTTAAAGGCCACCCCAGTAGCTTTAGCATGAGCAGATAAACGTTCAGGAGCTACACCATTAAGGGCACCTGGATCTGATGAACGAACACCTAAGCGACTTGCCTTCTTGGCTAACAAATATTCCATTTCAGCTTTTTTATAGGCGGGAACCTCTTCGATGCGGTCCATATCAGCATGCAGGAAGCGCTCGCGATTAATAATATCATCTGACCATTGAACGATTACCTCAGCTGCTCCTAAAGCATAGGCTTCTTTAACTAAGAGGTGTGCTAGCTCTGCTTGTTCTACATCAATGCTCAAGGCCACTGTATGACCAGGTTGCACATTAATCCCATTAGCAACCAGTAATTTAGCATATTTCTCAAGATTTTCTTTAAAATTTGGTAAAACCATGATTAACTCCTTGAAACTATAATTTTCTATCAGTATACCATAAGACGAAGAAAAAGGTTTCCTCTCAGCTTTGGCTTTTTAGCATCACATGCAGACCCCTAAACAAAAAGAGAACGGAGACTGACTCCATTCTCTCAAAGTTGAGGACGATTCTCTTTAGCCATTAAAAGAAATCGTCAAAAAGACTTAATTGATTATCTTCTGGCATATTTCCTAGGATGCCCATTTCATCCAATTTTTCAACCAAGGTTGATGATAGGCCTCCTCGTTTACGCAATTCTGTCTTGGAAAGGAATTCACCTTCTTCACGCGCAGCAACCACTTGCTTAGCAACGTTCTCACCCAAACCTTCAAGTGCAATAAACGGTGGAATCAAAGTATCTCCTTCAATCAGAAATTCAGTTGCCTGACTCTTATAAAGATCCAACTGACCAAAGGTAAAGCCACGTTCTAACATTTCATTGACAATTTCAAGCGTTGTAAATAAGTCATTTTCAACATTAGTCGCTTCATTTCGTTGGCGCTTCTCCTTAATATCTTCCATTCGAGCTTTAACAGCATCAAGACCCGCAGACATCGTCTTAAGCTCAAATGCTTTAGCTCGAATCGAGAAGTAGGCACAATAGTAATAAATAGGATGGTGCACTTTGAAATAAGCTACACGTAGGGCCATCATAACGTAGGCTGCCGCATGGGCTTTAGGGAACATGTACTTGATTTTACCACAAGATTCAATGTACCAGTCTGGAACATTATTTTCACGCATGGCTTGAATATAGCCATTACGCTCTTCTTCGGAAATCTTCAACCACATCCCCTTACGCACACGTTCCATGATCGTGAAGGCCATCTTAGGATCTAATCCCGCATGCATTAGGTATACCATGATATCATCACGACAACCGATAACTGTTTTCAGAGTGGCGATACCTTCCTTAATCAAATCTTGTGCATTACCTAACCAAACGTCTGTTCCGTGGGACAATCCAGATAACTGTAAGAGTTCCGCAAAGGTCGTCGGATGCGTCTCGTCGACCATACCACGAACAAAGTTAGTCCCAAACTCAGGGATTCCCAACATTCCCGTTGGTGTCCCAATCTGTTCAGGTGTTACCCCTAAAATATCAGTCCCTGAAAAAAGTTTCATTACATCTGGATCATCTGCTCGAATATCTTTTGGATCAATTCCTGATAAATCCTGCAACTTACGAATCATAGTCGGATCATCATGTCCCAGAATATCAAGCTTCAACACGTTCTCATCGATATCGTGGAAGTTAAAGTGAGTCGTCTGCCAGGCAGCCGTTACATCATCAGCCGGATATTGAACAGGTGTGAAATCATAGACATCCATATAATTTGGAATAACAACAATACCACCCGGGTGCTGACCTGTGTTTCGCTTAACACCCGCAGCCCCCATGGCTAAACGATCGACCTCGGCATCACGGTAAAACTTATTGTAATCACGTTCGTAACCTTTAACAAAACCATAAGCCGTCCGATCTGCAACAGTTCCTACTGTTCCGGCACGAAAAGCATATTGCTCTCCAAAAATATCACGAACGTCCAAGTGGGCTGATGGTTGATCATCACCGGAGAAGTTCAAATCGATATCAGGAACCTTATCCCCATCAAAACCTAGGAAGGTCTCGAAAGGAATATCCTGACCATCTTTTTTATATTCCGTTCCACATTCTGAACATTCCTTATCAGGCAAATCGAAGCCAGATCCATAAGATCCATCTGTAATGAACTCTGAGTGTTGACAATTAGGACAGAGATAATGTGGCGGCATCGGATTGACCTCAGTAATTCCAATCATCGTCGCAACAAAACTAGAACCGACAGATCCACGCGAACCAACTAGGTAGCCACGTTCATTTGAACGGTTAACTAGCATCTGCGAAGCCAGGTAGATTACGGCAAATCCATTACCAAGAATTGAAGACAACTCTTTCTCAATTCGCAGGTCAATAATATCAGGCAAAGGATTACCATAGAGCTCAAACGCTCTAGCATATGTCATCTCCGCAACCTGTTCTTCCGCACGATCAATAAAAGGTGTGTACAAGTCTTTTTTAACAACCTCAACCTCTTCAATTTGATCTGCCATAGCTTGCGTATTAGTTACAACAATTTCATAGGCTAAGTCTTTTCCTAAAAAGGCAAAGTCGTCTAGCATCTCGTTAGTTGTCCTAAAATGAGCTTCAGGTAAAGGAGCAGGTTTCGCATTTTCTCCCTTACCAATTGGCCTATTAATCATGGCTCCTTGTCCCAAAGCACGAACAATGATTTCACGATAAATGGCATCCTCAGGGTTGATATAGTGTACATTTCCTGTAGCCAGCACAGGCTTGTCCAGACGATTAGCGACTTCAATCAAATCTCTAATCAGTTGTTCTATAGCCGCCTCATCCTTGATTAAATCCTTTGCAATCAAGGGCGCATAAATTGCCGGTGGCATAACTTCAATAAAGTCATAATATTTAGCAACTTCAACCGCCTTGTCAATACCGTGAGACAAAAGCGTATCAAAAACCTCACCATCAGCACAAGCAGAACCTACAATGATTCCCTCACGATACTCATCTAAGACCGTACGAGGAATACGTGCTACTCCCTCAAAGTATGAGACATTTGATAAACTTACCAACTTAAAGATATTCTTCAAGCCAGTTTGATTCTGAACATACAGCGTCGCATGTTTGACACGAGACTTTTTATACGAATCTTCAGAAACCAACTCCGTATTCAACTGTTCTAGATTAGTCAAACCGTGCTTATCAAACACATCTTTTATGAAGATAAACAACAAACGGCCCGTAGCTTCCGCATCATAATTGGCCATATGGTGATGATCCAAAGCCACACCAAACCGCTTCGTCAAAGGCCCCAAACCATGACGCTTATACTCAGGATAAAGATTTCGTGCAAATTCTAAAGTATCAATAACCGGTTGTGAAATTGTTGGTAACTGATGTCTTTCGTAATTGGCATTCATAAAACCAACGTCAAAGGTCGCATTATGGGCCACTAGAACAGTTCCTTGACAGAATTCTTGAAATTCCTGTAAAACTTGCACTAAAGGTTTAGCACCTTTAACATGATTATCAGTAATACCGGTCAACTCAGTAGTAAATGCAGAAAGAGGATGTCCTGGATCTATGAATTCATCAAATTGCTCAATAATATTACCTTTATGCATTTTTGATGCCGCAATCTGAATCAAATCATTATGAACAGCAGACAAGCCCGTTGTCTCAACGTCAAATACAACATAAGTTGCTTCTTTTAATTCCAAATCCTCAGAATTATAAACAATAGGTACCTTATCCTCAACAAGATTGGCTTCAAGACCAAAAATAGCCTTAATCCCAGCTTTTTTAGCCCTATGGTAGCCATGAGGAAAACTCTGAACATTAGCATGGTCAGTGATGGCAACTGCTGGATGTCCCCAAGAAGCCGCTGTATCAATAAGATCTTCAACAGTTGGCATTGCATCCATAGTCGACATGTTGGTATGCGCATGAAATTCCACACGCTTTTGTCCCTCAGGCATCAAATCCTTACGAGGAGTATGGGAAATCTCTTTAATATCTTGCACATTCATAGTCAGACTATGAGTGAAAGGATTATTCTCGATACGGCCACGAACCCTAACCCAGTTCCCCTTTTTTATCATATCGAACTTAGCGAGCTCATCACTATCTTTGACCCATCGTTGCATAGCAAAACTAGAGGTATAATCAGTTACCTTAAAATTAATAATAATCCGACCCGTCTTTGTTTCACGTTGCTCTACATCAAAAATATATCCTTCAAAAACAACACGATTCTCTTCAGAATTAATATCAACCATTGGCGTTATTTCAGCCTTATCAAAACTAGCTTGACGTTGACTCTGTTTCTCAGCAAAATTTTGTGATGGTTCGGTCACAGGTTTCGGTGCTGGGGCACTTTCAATAATAGATTGAAGCGCCTGTCTAGCCTGAGACTCAGCTTGTTCTTGTAAAGAAACCTTATTTGTTTGGTAAGCCTCTTCTAAAGAAGATGAAGCTTCCTTATCTTCGACAACAGAAATGGATACATCAGATAAACCAACTTGAGAAAGAGATTTAGATATCAAAAAAATAAATCTATCCTGTAAATTTTCCTTTATAATATGCTCTGGAGCCTTAACGAAAATACTGTTATTTGAAATCTTAACCTTTAAATTTGAGAATAAAGAATAAATAGAAAAGTGTGACACTTTTAAACTATCTAAAGCATATGCAAAGTAATCTCCAAGTAAAGAATCATCGCAAGCAGTAGAAACTAAACGAATCTCAAAAGAAGCTTTAGCACCTAAAGAATTAAAAGAAGAGTGAAGTAAACTATCAAAAAGAGCAAAAGACTCATAAGACAGAACACTAGGAAAAGAAAAAACAAAAAACCATTGGCGTTTTGATTTAAATAGCTTTACTATTTCAATAGAACCATCTTTAATTTCTTTAAAAGCATCGTGATCCTCAGGAAAACGAATTTGTTTTAAGAGAAGCTGAAATTTATCAGACATAAAAAATAAACTCCTATAGACAAAAAAACACTCCTTAAGGAGTGTAACTTATACCGGCGGCCGGGGTCGAACCGGCACGTCCTTGCGGACACTGGATTTTGAGTCCAGCGCGTCTGCCAATTCCGCCACGCCGGCAAAGTATAACTGGGGTAGCTGGATTCGAACCAACGCATGAGGGAGTCAAAGTCCCTTGCCTTACCGCTTGGCTATACCCCAAAAATATAGGCGAATGAGGGGAATCGAACCCCCGAATGTCAGAGCCACAATCTGATGTGTTAACCACTTCACCACATTCGCCACTTTACTAACACGGGCAGTAGGAATTGAACCCACACTGAAGGTTTTGGAGACCTTAGTTCTACCTTTAAACTATGCCCGTAACTATGGAAGGGGAGGGATTCGAACCCCCGAACCCGAAGGAGCGGATTTACAGTCCGCCGCGTTTAGCCTCTTCGCTACCCTTCCGAAATATAAACAAATGGCGCGAGACGGAATCGAACCGCCGACACATGGAGCTTCAATCCATTGCTCTACCAACTGAGCTACCGAGCCATATTGCGGGAGCAGGATTTGAACCTACGACCTTCGGGTTATGAGCCCGACGAGCTACCTAGCTGCTCCATCCCGCGTTAATTATAAGGAGGATGTGGGATTCGAACCCACGCACGCTTTTACACGCCTGACGGTTTTCAAGACCGTTCCCTTCAGCCGGACTTGGGTAATCCTCCATAAAATATAGTCCGTACGGGATTCGAACCCGTGTTACCGCCGTGAAAAGGCGGTGTCTTAACCCCTTGACCAACGGACCATATAATGGGCACGAGTGGAATCGAACCACCGACCTCACGCTTATCAGGCGTGCGCTCTA